>Ga0209986_10000567_pt1 | contig 35756 bp, 46 predicted proteins | sample BlataG_FD_183168 | JGI IMG/M metagenome (GOLD analysis project Ga0209986, IMG submission 183168) | Deep subsurface microbial communities from Black Sea to uncover new lineages of life (NeLLi) - Black_00105 metaG (SPAdes) (version 2) | ecosystem: Environmental > Aquatic > Marine > Oceanic >... | reverse complement strand
CGGAGAGCCGGATCGTGGCCTTCCTCTCGCTTTAAGCGAGGGAAGCGCGCGCAAGCGGGCCGGAAACCTGTTCCTGAGAGGGGCCTAAGTTTTTGGTCGCGGGCCACAACCGCCGCTTCCCATTTTGGAGGAACTGTAATGAACGTCAAACGATGGTATGGCAATAAATTTGCGCTTCCAGCACAGCAAATCAGATTTTTTAGTGAATTGAGCAAAGAGCAAATCGAGGAGGTTAGAGAAAAGTTCACCGCTGGTCTGGTAAACGTCGAAAAGTACGTCTATGCCGTCAAGCGTAGTGGAAAACTGGTCTGGGCGCGAGAACGTCGCGATTTATCGATGGAACACAATCTGACAACAGAAAGGTAGAACGATGAGCGAAACTTTTGAAATCTGGGCAATCGTAGAACTGTTTGGCCACGCGCAAATCGCCGGCCGGGTGACCGAGCAGCCCATCGCTGGGGGCACATTCTTGCGCGTGGACGTTCCCGGGACGGGTGGCCAAGAGCCGTTCACGCGATTCTATGGCGCGTCTGCAATCTATTCGATCACGCCGGTGGCCGAGGAAGTAGCGAGACGGGCGGTGAACGTGCTGGAGAAACGCCCGATCACGGTGTGGGGCGTCGTCCTGCCCGAACGGGAATTACCGGCCGGAGACGAAAGAAGTGAGGACAACTAGAATGAAAGCGTTTGTGGACGGCGATCAACTGTGCATCACGGGAAAAGATTTCGTCGATCTCCAAGAATCGCCAGCAGTATTCTACCCGTTGGCGAGTGAGATAGCGAAGATCATAATGCAGAGTGGATTTCAGGCTTTGCCTATGGAAAATTTGCGTGACATTCGTTCGAGTCTGAAGATTGGGAGCGAATAGTCCTTGACTTTGCCCCTCACCTGTGCTATAATTGTAGGTGAGTATGCAGACTCGAAGACGGCATTTTTTGTGCCGGTTTACAATCTCATATTGTTGGCAAAGGTCCCCTAGTGGTCGAAGAACGCCGTCAGAGTTTGCATACTCCCGGCGAAACTGCTAGGGGACTTTTGTGTTTCTGGATAAAGGAATACGCAAAATGATCAAAGGAAAGTCGAGAAAGTTGACCAAGTACCAGGCCAACCTGGTAGCCGATGCAGAGATGCAGATGGAACTGCTGCAAGAGCTAGTCCTGGCCCGCCTGGACAAAGCCGGACAAAATCTCTACCAGTTGCGCGAAACGTTGCGTTTCGAGAGTGGGTTGTTGTCCGGTCACCTGTTGCCACGACACGACGTGGACGTCGCCGCGCTGCCTCGAGACCTGCGCGAGACGCTGGACATCTCTTACGCGATGGCCACCCTGGCCTATAATGGAGTAGCCTACGATGGATGAAGAAAAAGGATACGTCTACGTCCGGTATCAGCTCAACGACGAAGGTCAAAAACAAGCGCACCGCTTTCGTCTCTTCCTGGCTTTCGAGGGCGCCTATGGCAAGGGACAAAAAGTGGACGAAGAAGAGATCGTCCGGGCACGGTTGGAACTGCCGGCGATGATCGAGGTGTTGGACGACGCCGACCTGGTAGCCGTGTGGATGCTGGCCGGTAGCCTGGCCAACGTGCCTCGCTCCGACCTGCTCGCCCCCAGCGCAGCTTTGGTGTGGTGAATGTGCGCGCGGTGAATACGCGCGTATTCAGTTATGGGCGGTCTTCGTGACCGCCCTTTTTCTTTTTATCGAGGAAAACTTGACAATCCCCCATTTTATGGTATGATGTAGGAAACTTTGTGACCTGGGGTACAGATGAGTGAGAACGATGGAGAAAAAGAAGTCAGGGATCTCGTAGAAGCGATCATTCGCACGTTGATCTACGTCGTCCGTTGGCTGGCCCGTCGTTACCACCTCGAACACTTGATTAAATGGCATAAATGGCCACGTTGACGGCTACGGCCGTCTAACCTCGCCCACCAGCGCCGGTAGCGCGAACGCCCTACCTGTGAAGGTGGGCGTTTTTCGTTTTCATAGGAGGCGGGTGTGATGGATTTTAGCGCATTTACGATTGGTGGGATGTCGGTGTTGATCTTGACGCTGGGCATCGTCGAAGCGGCAAAGAGGTTCGGGGTGACCGGCCGCTGGAGCGAGGCGTTGGCCATCGGCCTGGGCGCGACCCTGGTCGGGCTGGCGCAGGCGATTCAAAAAGACCTCATTCCGGCCGTCGCTCTGCCCTGGATCGAGATCGTCGTCGTCGGCATCGGCGGCGGCCTGGCGGCCACCGGCGTGTACGACCTGGCCAAAAAACTGCTCAAACGGTGATCGGTCGTGAGCGACTGGCTGGAGCTGTGGAACAAGTATGGTTTCTGGGCGCTCCTGGGTGTACTCGTTCTGACCAACGCGGGCAAGATTGCAGCGGCAACGGGCAAACTCGTAGATCGCATCTGGCCCACGTGGGCCGAAGCGCGGCGTTTGCGACGGGAGCAAGAGCGAGAACGGGAGACGCGCGAGCACAAAGCCGGGGAAGCGGAACGGCTGGATACCATCCTGGCTCTGAAAGATATGCTGCTTGCTTACCGCCAGTCTCTGGATGACGCGCATCTGGAGCGCAGGCAGCTCCAAAACCGTTTGTACGATCTGGTCGAACGGTACGAACGGCACGATGCGCGGTTCATCGAGGTCTTGCGCGACGTCAGCGAAGTCGTCCGCGCCCAGACGGAGCGCATCAATCACCTGGCGATGGCGTTACGTGAGGGAGACGGAAAAGTGTCGATCGTGTCCTGAGCGTCGCGCAGATAGCAATCTGTGGCCGGTGACTCTCCAAGTGCTGGCTGCAAATACCCGCCCGCTATCTGCGTGACGCTGAGGGAGTGATCACTCGGTGAATGAACAACAAAGTTTTCCGGGAATAGAAGGACAAATAAACGTCTACGACGAAGCGCAGCTGCGCAGCATCGAGGCGCGACGCATCTTCGAGGCCGAAGAGGGCTATATGCCGTGGATGGACGACTATTGGCGGTTGATTGCCGAAGGCTGGACGTGGAAAAAGGCGGTCTATATGCTATGGGCGGCACTGCCCAAGGACAAACGTAAACCCAAGACGCAAAACGAGTTGGCCGTCCAGGTCCTCGGCCTGACCACCGATCGCCGTATCCACGATTGGAAACAAAATCCGGCGATGGATGCCGCAATCGCCATTTTGGCCAAGTCGGCGTTACTCAAACACCGCCCCGAGATCTACGCCGCGCTAATCGAATCGGCCAGCAATCCCGACAGTCGCAGCCACGCCGACCGGAAACTGGCCCTGGAGATGCTGGGCGATTACATGCCGCGACAATCGATCCGCCTGGGGGCAGAGATAGTGGACGGCGGCGAGGCTGAATTGAGCATCGAGGAGCTGCGGGCTATCGAGGCCGGGCCGGAGACGACTAATGGTGGATGACGCACGTCGGCAAGCTACGCGAGAGATCGCCCGCCGGGAACTGGCGCGGCGATTGTACTACGACTATGCCCGTTACGTGTTCAGAGGTTGGCAAGATACAATCCACCACCACATACTGGCCGAATATTTGCAAGGGGTCGAGCAGTTCGTGGCCACCAACGGCGCGAAGGGCATCGGCCGCTTGATGGTCTTTATGCCTCCCCGTCACGGCAAATCCCTCAACGTCAGCGTGCTCTTCCCCACCTGGTTCTTAGGACGCAACCCCGACAAACGAGTGATCATCGCCAGTTACAATGGCAACTTGGCGATGGACTTTTCCCGGCAAGGGCGCAATCTAATGATGGATACGCGCTATCGCGCCGTGTTCGGCGACAAGAGTGGGCAAACGGATCAAGTGCGCATCGCCGACGACAGCCGCAGCGTCGAAGCGTGGAACGTGGCCGGTCACCACGGCGGTTTGGTGGCCGCTGGCGTGGGCGGCGGGATCACCGGTCGCGGCGCACACTTGCTGGTGATCGACGATCCGGTGCGCGATCGCGCCGACGCCGAAAGCCGCGTCCGGCGCAAAACGATCTGGAAGTGGTATACGTCCACCGCTTACACGCGCCTCGAAAAAGGGGCGGCCATTGTCGTGATGCACACGCGCTGGCACGAAGATGACCTGGCCGGGCGTTTGCTCAAGAGGATGATCACCGAGGAGGGAGCCGACCGGTGGACGGTGCTCTGTTTGCCAGCTATCGCCGAGGAGTGGGCCGAGCACGTCGAGGCAGATGAGGTCATCAAGGCTTGCCAAAATGGATGGTGGCGTGCGGTCGATCCACTGGGACGCACGCCGGGCGAACCTCTCTGGCCGGAAAAGTATGACTTGGCGACGTTACGCAGTAACCAGGCGAACATCGGCGGCTACGAGTGGGATGCCCTCTACCAGCAACGCCCTCGCCAGTTGGAAGGGGCGATGATCAAGGCGCACAAGATACGGATCGTGGGCGAAGTGCCGGCGTATTTACGTGTGGTGCGTTATTGGGATCTGGCCGTGAGCGGCCGCGAGCGTGCCGATTTTATCGTCGGCGGCAAGGTGGGCCGCGATCCGCAGCGCGGCCGCGTCTACATCCTGGATATAGCGCGCTTCCGTGGGCCGTGGGCCGATGCGCGCCCTCGAATGGTGCAAGTGATGCTGGCCGATGGGGTCACCGTCGAGCAGGGCATCGAGGTCGCCGGCCAACAGGGTGGTTATTTCCAGGAATTGCAGCGCGACAAAAAGCTCCAGGGTCTGACCATCCGAAGCGTGAACCCGCGCGACGTGGGCGGCAAGGAAGTCAGGGCCAACGTGTGGGCCAGTCGCATCGAGGACGACTTGATCTATATGCTCAGGGCACCTTGGAACAATACTTTTGTCAGCGAAGCGTTGGCTTTTCCGCGTGGCAGCCACGACGACCAGGTGGACGGTGTGAGTGGGGCGGTGCAAATGCTGGGCGCGTTGGGAGGTCCGGCGGTGGGCGAAACGGTAGACGTTCCGGTCGCCGACTATCGCCGTGAACATAGGAGCGTACTTTGGCCAGAAAGAATCTAGGACGACGAATCGTAGAACGGTTGGGCCTGATCACCCGCTCGGAGCACGAAGCAGCAGTGACTCGCGCTTTCGAGGCCGGATTCGAGGGTGGAAACGACGAACCGCCGAGCGGTGACCTGAAATCATACGGCTACCGGCGGGCGACGGCGGGCAGCGTGCGCGATTTTGGCGGGCTGGACTATGACCAGGTACTCAATATCGCCTGGCGCATTTTCTTGATGAGTCCGGTAGCCAAACGCTATTTGCAGATCAAGCGCGATTACGAGCTGGGCCGTGGCGTCGTCCCCAAAGCCGACGACGAAGCATTGCAGAGCATCGTCGATGATTTCTGGCGGGTCAACAAGTTGTCCTCCCGGCTCAAAAAATACGTCCTCCAACTCCACTTACTCGGCGAGCAATTATTCCCCGTCTTTGTGCGTAAAACCGACGGCCGCGTCAAATTGGGTTACATCGATCCGACCGAGATCGAAAAGGTCGTTCAGCACCCTGACAACGTGCTCGAAAAATGGGCGGTCGTGCTCAAGATTCAGAAATCCGTAGGCGACGAACCGTGGCGACGGATGGAACACGCCCACCGCGTCTATCGCATCATTCGTGAAGACGACGGGATCGAATACGACGATGGTCGGGCGCGCCCACCGCTATATCCCGGCAAATTAGTGATGCACGATCAGGCGTTGCTCGAAGATTGGGAAGCCGATATGCTAGAGGCATATGGGCTGAGCGAGTACAGCGGTTCGTGCTTTTATTTTTCTCGAAATGACTTGTCCAACCAGGCGCGGGGTTACACGGATTTGCTGCAAGTAGCCGATTGGATCGACCAGGACGAAAGTGTGTTCTTTGACCTGGCCGATCGCGAGAACCTAGCCGGTTATTTCTTCACGGACGTGACTATCCAAGGCGCGGACGAAGGACGGATCAAGATACGGGCCAACGAAATCAGAAAGAATCCGCCCAAAAAGGGCAGCATCAACGTCCACAACGACCGGGAGACGTGGAACCCGACCGCGCCCGATCTGAAACAAGCGGGCAGCATCGAGACGGGCAAGGAATTGCTGACGTTCATCCTGGGTGGCCTCGGTTTGCCCAAGTCGTGGTACGGTTACGGCGACGAAACGAACCGGGCCACGGCGCAGGCGCAGGGCGATCCCACCTGGCGGACGATGGAAACCGACCAGGACGCGGCAAAAGATATGGTAATAGAAATGCTGACCTTCGTCCGTGACCAGGCCGAACTCGCCGGACGCTGGCAGCCAACTGCCGACGATACCAAAGTCGATTTGCAGATGCCGGAAATGACGACCAAGGATTTGGTGCAAGTTTCGACCGCTGCCAGCGCCATGAGTACGGCTTTGATGGTGGCCGTGGATCGCGGTTGGATGACCAGGGAACACGCTGCCGAGGCGTGGGCCAAAATGATGGCCGAGATCGACGTGGAGATCAATCCGCAAGAAGAGGTTGCGGCCGTGGATGGGCAGGCCGAACAGGATGGGTTGAACGTCGCCCAAGATGCAAACGATTGGTACATGATGCACGGCCTGGCCGTGCCCGATGAGGTGACCACAAGTGCCAACTCCTAAACAGCAATATCTCGACGAATTGAACGCCATAGCCAACCGCTACGGCTCGTTGGAGGATACGACCATCAAACGGATGTTGGCCATGATGAAGGAATTGCGCTCGCAGGTGGCAGCAGAGATCACGACTGCCGGCGGGTTCGAGACTTTTCGCCTCGACCAGATGAGACGTGGCCTGGAACGATTGATCGGCGAGTTCGAGGTGCGATTACAGACCGAAGTGCGCACGGCGTTCGAGCAGACTTACCAGGCCGGGGGCGAATCGGTCACGGCGCCTTTTCAAAAGATTGGCATCGGAGGCATCTTTTTTCAGCCGTCCACGGCGCAGCTCAACACTGTGTTGGATTTTTCGGCGCGGCTCATCAAACAGATTTCGGACGAAATACGTGCCAAGATCGACCAGCAAGTGCGGCTGGCCGTCCTGGGACAAAAGAATCCGGTGGACGCGATGAAACTCATCACCCAAGACCTGGGCATCGAGGCGCGAACCGGAGTGTGGAAAAAGAGGCACGATCCGGTCGAGGGAATCGCCGCCCGCGCCGAGACCGATCTGCGCACCGAGATGCAACGCACTTTCAATCTGAGCACGTTCAGCCAGCAACGACAGAGTGCGCGGCGCATACCTGGCCTGACTAAAAGCTGGTTGGGAACAGGCGACGTGCACACGCGCAGGTCCCATTTGCAGGCGCACATTTTTTACAAAGATCGCCCGATCCCGGTGGATGAACCATTTATCATCGGTCCCAAACGGGCAAAATTGATGTACCCGGGCGATCCAAATGGTCCACCTGAGGAGACGATCAATTGCCGTTGCAGATCGATTACCCATCATCCCGCGCTTGGGCGCGTGGGTAGCAGCCTGGACGGGCGAATCGCGGCGGAACTGAAACGGAGGGCAGCGTAATGCCATATCCAAACGTACCGGCGACAAAGACCGGCGATATGGATCGATGCGTCCAACGAGTAATGGCGGATGGGTACGACAAGGAAACTGCCATCGCTATCTGTTACACGAGCATCGTCGAGGGGCGCGCTTTGGAAGAAGACTATTCCTGGGATCAATGTATCGCCGATCAAAAGAAGCGTGGATACTCGCAAGAGCGCGCCGAAAAGATTTGTGGGGCGATCAAAGCCAAGGACGGCGAATCCCAACGCCGGATAGAATACCTGGAAGCTACGATCCGTCCACGTGGGCCGGATTTCCAGGGCCGTGAATGGGATGTGACCATCATCGGAGCCGAGACGCCCGCCGACATCGTGATGGTAGACGGTCAGGAGTATATCAGGAGCAAAAATGGGCGGTTTTACCTTTGTGAAGGATTGCGCGATTCTGTCCCACAATGGGACGGTATAAAAGTTTACGACAATCATTTGACCGATGCTGAGTTTGAGCAACGGGCCGGGATGCGCTCCGTGCGCACGGAATGGCTCGGCGCAATCGTACAACCGCGCTGGGATGGCAGTAAACGCAAACTGCGGGGCATTTTGAAAGTTTCCGACCGTGTCCTGGCGGGTAAGCTCAAAGATGCACACGACGTGGATATCCTGGACACCATCGGGTTGTCCATCGATACGATACCGAAAGGCCGGGAGGCGACCATCGAGGGCAAACGCCAACCGGTCATTTCGGGATTCAAAAAGATTTTTTCAGTCGATTTGGTAACGGACCCAGCGGCAGGCGGGGGCTTTAACCGTCTCATTGCCGCAACACAACAGGAGGCTAAAATGGCACTGACCGAAGAAATGATCAACGAAATTCGTGCCTTGATCAAGGAAGCCCTCGCAGCGAATCAAGGACAAGAGCAGGTCGAACCGGAAGAGGCGATAGAGGAGGTGGTCGCGGCGGCGGAAGAAGCAGCCGAGGATGCACCGCCCGAAGCCAGTCCGGCCGACGTGGCCCAGGCAGCGGCTCACGCCGCGCAGGTGGCCGCCGATGAGATCGTAGCGGAAGAAGAGCCGTCGGCATTGGAAGCGGTGCGCCGGTTGGAGTGCAAGATCGCATTGCGCGACCAGTTGGACGCGGCTAAGCTGGCAGCCGATGCACGCCAGGTCGTCGAACAGGCGTTTGCTGGCAAAACGTTCGATCTCGAGGAGTCGAAGCGTATGATCGAAAACGTCAAAACTGTGGTTGCGGCCAGGGATGGCAGTGGCCGTATCCAGGGCGCGGGGCCGTCTGCGCCGATCAGCGTCGGAATGGACGAGAGCGACTGGCGCGCCGTAGAGTTTCTGCGCCTGGTAGCGGGCAACTCCCTCTATCGCTCGTTGGAATCCATCAAAGACGATTATGTACAGGAACGATTGCCTGAATCGTACAAGGCGTGGACTAAGGGCGGACGGGTGCGCGGCACGACGCGGCGGCTCTCGGAATGGGTCTACAATGCCTTTGGCGATCCGTTCGCTCAGAACAGCCGCTTTTACGAGGCAGCGACGACCAGTACGATGTCCAGCATCGTCAAAAACGCCGTCAACGTCATCCTGGCTGCCGACTTTCAAGCGCGTCACCAGTGGTGGGATCCCCTCGTGCGCACCGAGGAGGTGGATACCATAGACGCGGCGACGCTCGTTCGCGTGTTTGGCCTGGGAATTCTATCGGTCGTAGACGAAGGACACGCTTACACCGAACTATCGTGGGTGGACGAAGAGGAGACGGCCGCGTTCGTGAAAAAAGGGAATTACGTGGGCATCACCATGGAAACCCTCTTGCGCGACAAGGTGAATAAGGTGCGGGCGATCCCCCAGCTCCTGGCCGACTCCTGGTACAACACCCTCTCGGCTCTCGTTGGCGGTGTGTTCACCGTCAACACTCACGCCGGGCCACTTCTGGTCGGTTCGCCGGGCAATCTGTTCAACGCCACGGCAACGACGACCAGCGGTGGACACGCTAACCTGTTGACGGCGGCTCTGAGCTACACTTCATTCGATGCGGCGGCGACGGCCCTGATGAAACAACAGGCAGGCGACCAGGGTACGGGAGCGAAACTGCTCGTCGAACCCAAGTTTTTGCTCGTGCCGGTCGATCTGCGGGCGCAAGCATTGCAGATTCGCAATTCGGAAGACATTCCCGGATCGGCAAACAACGATCCCAACCCGTACTATCAGACGTTCGAGGTAGTCGTCGTTCCCGATTGGACGGATGTCGACAACTGGGCCATCGTCGGTAATAAGGAACGCTTTCCAGCGATCTGGCTTTTGTTCTACCGTGGAAACCGTGTGCCCGAGCTGTACACGTCCGACAACGAGACGCGGGGCGCAATGTTCACCAACGACACACTGCGCTACAAGGTGCGGATGCTGACCTACCGTTACAGTTCGACCTATGACTGTGCGCCGGTGAGCGACTTCCGTCCTCTCCACAAGAACAATGTAAGCTAGAACTAGAGCAGAATTTGATGGGCGGGCTAACCGTCCGCCCTCTTTTTACCTGGAGGTAAGATGGATAAAAAATGGAAAATCGGCCTATCCGGGGGCATCGTGCTCGCGTTGATCGTTTCGATTGTTGCGTTGACCAGCGCAGGCGCAGACATCCAGGAGATGGGCGTCACCAATCTGAGCAGTTTGCACTTGTCGGATACCGGAGGAACGGCAACGCCCGTTTTCGTCGCTAACCAGGATGGGACTGGACGTATCTGGGAATTGCAGGATGCGACCACACCCGTCGTCTACGTGGACGATGGTGGTGGGTTGCGCATTGTTTCCGGAGGATTGACGGTGACTTCGGGTGGGGCAACGATCACCGCCGGCGGAGTGACGGTCACCGCTGGTGGAATGACACTTTCCGATGGCGATGCTGTGATTGCGGATGATTTACGGGTAGGAGCACAAAGCAGCATTCAAGTGGCAAATACAACTTCGTTTACACCTACCGGCACATGTCAGGTCATCACGGCAACTACTGAAGTAACGCCGACTATTGCCACAGGTGGAGCAACTGCTGGTGATTTTTTGTTATTGACAAATGAGTCCAGTAACACGATCAATCTGGCGGATAGTGGTACCACTAAACTCAGCGCAGCGTGGGCTGGAGGTCAATATGATGTACTTGTACTATGGTTTGACGGTACGAATTGGCTCGAGGTTTCACGGAGCGACAATTAGTGAACGTTTTTGCCTATTGCGTCGTGTCTGCCTGTAACAGCGTAAGACGGGCGACCGGAGTAACACCGATCACGTCACCACCGGTCACGGTCGAAACGTTTCAACCGTCGTGGATGGAAGGATATGACTTGCTCTACTTCCGGTTACACGGGATACCTGGCGGCGATCTGTGGTTTGGCGAGGATCAAGATGGAAGAATCTCGCCCGCTCTCACGCGAGGCCAGATTGCGCAAGCCGACCTGACCGGCGCAATCGTGGTGGTAGCAAACTGCTACGGCGCGGAGACGGAAATGGCGCGAGAGTTCTACAGATCGAGGGCCAGCATAGTCATCGCCGGTTATGGCAAGAATTATGCGGCGAGCAACCGTGTTCTGGGCACCGACTTGATGGTGCGCTGGATCATCCGAGTGCTCAAACTGGGTCTGTCCGCCAGGCGGGCATTGACAGTGGCAAAGGCGCGGCTCGTAACAACTGCCTGGCGCGCGTCCGACCGCGACGCGCTGGGCTTTCACGTTCTCGATAAGGAGATGATCACATGAACGAACGAATCATAGCCGTGACGCTCTCACAGACAGGAAATTGTACGACGGCGGATTGGGTGTTGGAATTTCCATTCCCTACTCAATTGCTGGGCATCAAACACTGTGTGAGCAACGCGGACAAGAACAGTACCATCGCCGTCGCCGGTGGGGCGACCCTCGCAGCGGCCACCTTTGGCCTGGGCGGTGACCCAACGTACACGCAGCCGGATTCTACGCCGGATTATGCCGCTGCCGACACGGTCTACACCGTCACGTTCACCCAGGGCGACACGCCAGGCGACGATCCGCTGGCCATACTGTTTTTCCTGGTCGGCGAGGGCGGATCTAACTTTGTCGGCTTGGGCGAGAACTTGATATGTGTGTGTTTGCACCAGACCGGCGACGCCACGGACGGCGCGTGGGTGGTAGAATTTCCCTTTCCCACGCAGTTGTTGGGTCTCAAGGCGTCCGGCAGCAATGCCAACGACACGACCATCACCGTGGCCGGTGGGGCAGCGGTGGCAGCGGCGGCTATCGGCGACAGCGGCGATCCGGAATGGATCACGCCGGATAGCACACCAGATTACGCCGATCCCGATACGGCTTACACGTTCACTATCACCCAGGGCAGCACGCGCGGCGATGATCCGTGTATCCTGGCCTTTTTCGCTGTGGGCGAGGGAGGCGCGAACTTTAAGGGACTGGCCGATAGGGTGATCGTGACGACCCTCATGCAGACCGGCGACGCGACCACGGCGGCCTGGGTAAAAGAGTTCCCGTTTCCTGTGCAATACCTGGGCAGCAAGGCGTCTGGCAGCAACTCGAACGCGACTACGTTAACGGTTGCGGGCGGGGCAGTGGCTGCGGCGGCGCAGATCGGCGATAGCGGCGATCCGAACTGGCTGGAACCGACGACGGCCCCCGACTATGTGGCCAAAGATACCATTTGTACGCTTACGATCACGCAGAGTGGGACCCGGGCCGACGATCCGATGGTTCTGGCTGTCTGGTCGGTAGGGGAGGGATGATCGATGGACGAACGAGAAATTTTGCGCAATGCGCTCGCCCTGCTCCAACGGCAAGACAAGGATGTGCGTGGAGGCTGGCTATCCTACCGAGTTTACGGTGATCGTATCGTGATCGTGATGGTTGCCGGTTACAAGTATACCGTGCCGCTTTCAGAGTTATCGAAGCCGAAGGAAATAGCTATCGACCAGGGCGATTTCAAGTACACGCTGGCAGCGTTCAAGTTGGCACAAGTTCACGACATCGATCTGACGACCATCACCGGTACGGGCAAAGACGGGCGAATCACGGTTTTGGATATAAAGAAAATTGTCGAACCGGAAACGCCGGAAGAGCCAACGCCGGAAGAGCCAACGCCGGAAGAGCCAACGCCGGAAGAGCCAACGCCGGAAGAGCCAACGCCGGAAGAGCCAACGCCGGAAGAGGAGGTGCTATAGATGTTTGCGTCAGTTGGACACAAGGCACTCACTGCAAGCGGTTCGGTCAAGGCATCGAGTGGCGCGCTGGTCGCCGTCAATATTTGTGGGGCTGCGGACGCGGCGACGGTGACGATCTATGACAATACGGAGGGCAGCGGCACGGTAGTGGCCAAACTCGGCGTCGCGGCGAACCTGAGTGATAGCTTTTGCCCGGCGCACCCGATTGTGTGTGCGAAAGGTATTTATGCTACCATCACTGGCACGACACCAAATGTGCAAGTTGCTTTTATCTGAGGTGAACTATGTCGACGGCGCTCACCACGTTTAACACCCAAGTGGGCATCCTTCTCACGTCCGATGCTGACATCTTTGCTTCGGCATCGGTGGACGCGGCGGTCAAAGCGGCTGTAGAAAAGTATAGCAAGGATAAACCGGACGCCCAGGTCGACGACGTGACCGGCGACGGGGGCAAATACTATGGCATCGCCTCGGAACTATCGGGATGGGTGGAAGGGTTTAGCCGCATCACAAAGATCGAGTATCCGGCGGCCACTATCGCCGACGACGAAACGCCGATCTACCTCGACCCGGAGGACTGGCAAGACGATTACTGGGCCAGCGATACGCGCTATCTGTGGTTGCCCAGTCACGCTCCAGTGGCGAGCGAGGCGATGCGTATCACGTACACTTTGTCCTACAAATGGAGTGGCGATCCGGAAGTGACGACGACGCCCACCGGCGACTTTTACGCGATCTGCCATTGGGCGGCGGGCTTGTGTTGCCTGGAGATCGCCACAAAGTTCGCGCAATCCAAGGATTCGACCATCGCCGCCGACAGCGCGGCGCAATCATCCAAATCCACGGATTTCGCAGCCAGGGCGCAAGAGTTCTTCGCGCTCTACAACCAATATATGGGCATCGTCGAAGAAGGCGGCGCAATCGAGCCAGCGGGCGAGTTCGTAGACCTGGACACCGAGGCCGTCTGGCCGTCAGGTCGCCAGTTCCTTTTTCGAGGAAAGTACGCTCGATGAGCGAGGATTTTAGCATCTCGGTGGACACGTCCGAGTGGGAACGATTTGCCGAGCAAATGGAAGGCGCCCCCGATCTGTTGAACGAACGAATGACGGCGGCGATGGACGGTAGCCTCGATTTGTTGCTGGAATGGATCACGTCCGAGACGCCGGTCAGTTTTGGTGTGCTGCGTGCCAGCTTTGCCAAAGACATCTATGGGCAAGTCCCAAACTTGTATGGGCGAGTCGTTTCTCCGCTGGCTTACGGTTGGCCGGTGGAATTAGGACGCAAGGCGATACCACATCCAGGGAAACGGGCTATCGACGCAATCATGCTGTGGGTCGTGCGCAAGGGGATCGCATCGGGCAAAGAGGCGCGGCAGGTTGCGTGGGCTATCGCCAAGAGTCCGGTAGCGGGCGTCTTTATGGTCAAAAAGGCGTTTGATCGGGCAAAGGGTGGCAAAGAGATCGACCAGATTTGGGAGTATGAACTGGCCCAATTCCTGCAGGAGCTTGCAAAATGAGCGTCGCGACACACAGAGCGCGGATCAAGGTCGTCCTCGATAGCGTGACCGACAAGGGCAAAACGCACGACTATAAACGCTGGGCGAGCACATGGGGTGACTTTTTGGACTTGTTCAAGACGACGATCGATAGCACCGTCCAGATACGCGGTTGGGAGATCACGTTCCAGGGATTCACGCAAACCGAGACCTCCATTGGACGCACGGGCAATAACATCGTTCGAGTCTACACCTGGCGGCTCGATGGCTATCTCGGCCTGGATGATTCAGCGACGACGGACAAGACGCTGGCCGACCTCGCCGAGGACGTCGTGGAGGCCCTGGACGGTGACGCAGTGCTCAATGAACGTTCCATTACTCTGTACCGTGAACCGGCCAACCTGGCGATGGACATGCGCATCTTTGGCAGCGTGCTTTGCAACCACGCCGAGATCACATTGGTTACGGCGGAATTGATGTGATGGACTATACCGGTGAACGAGTCGTGCCCTGGAATCCAGAGAGCGGCATCATCTTGCACCATCACGTCGAACGTTACGCCTGGGCGATGCAATTCGTAGCGGGCAAGACGGTGGCCGATCTGGGCTGTGGCTGTGGTTATGGTTCGTATATGCTCTCCTGGATAGCGCAGAGTGTCGTGGGCGTGGACATCGATCTGGAGACCATCCGTTTTTGCAAGGAACATTTCCATGCGGAAAACTTGCGTTTCCAGGCCGGGGACGTCGAAGGGTGGTTGCCCGACGCTCAAGTGTACGTGCTGTTCGAGGTGTTGGAGCATACGAGAGATCCGACGGCTTTGCTAGAGTGTATCGAGGGAACGTCGTTGTGGTCGTTGCCCATCCTGGATGACAGCATGTTTCACAGGCATCTTTACAGCGTAAAACGGGCGGAAACGATGGGCAACGGTGGCATTTGGTGTCAATCCGCAGATGGGTTGATCGTGCCCAGGGCAAAGACAGACTTTCGGCCCAAGTACGTTTTAGGAGTTCGAGAATGAAAGTAGTAGCGGCGACGCCCTCGCGGGGCCTCATTCACAGCCGAACCGTGGAGGCCGTATTGCGAGAGTCGTGGTCTATCGGCGATGATTGGGTAGGTTGGCTGTTCACACACGATTTGCCGATTCCCGATTGTTTCAACGAACTCGTTGAACGAGCGTTGGCTACCTGCGCGAGCGCGATTTGGCTCGTAGAGGAGGACATGCAGCCCGGGCCAGGTACGCTGGTCAAGATGGTGGACGCGCTCTATACGCCGGCCGACATTGCCGTCGTCGATTACCCAGTCGGGTTGCCAAAGAACATCAGCGGCAAGACGTATCCGACCGTGACCAGAGACGGCGCGGGCCGTGTGACCTGGTGCGGTACAGGTTGCATCCTCATTCAGCGGCACGTCTTTGATAGTGTGCCGCGCCCGTGGTTTACGTTGCAAAATCGTCTGGTTAAGCCAGGCGTTGTGACCTGGCAAGGAGGCGAACCATCCAAGTATGGGAGTGACATCGCTTTCACGTTTGCCTGCCACCAATTGGGATTCAAATTTGCCGTGGTAGACGCACAGGTAAACCACTTGCGTGTGGTCGAACGCGGTCAGTCTGGCAAGAATTGTGGTTTTCATATCATCGAGCCGTTGCCCCCTCCGATCGTGGAGCATCGAGAACGGCTAGATCCAAGGAGAAAATAAGATGAGTGTTTTAGCTGGAAAAGATGGGAGAGTTAAACTCGGCGCGACCTCGAAGACGGCAATCGGTAACGTCAACAGTTGGACGCTAAACGAGAGCGTGGACGAATATACACAAAAGCCGCTCGGACAAGATCATACTGGCCGGATCACCGGCCACACCGATTGGACGGCGACGCTGGAAGTCGATTTGGACGAAAGCGATACCGAACTATTGTCGCTGTTGTCCGTGGGTGCGGCGGCGACGCTATACCTGTACACCGACGAAGACAATGCCAAAGGACGCACCGGCGCAGGAATTGTGCTGAATTTTACCAAGACCGTTTCGGGTGCGGCACTCAATGGCGTGTCCATCAACGTCGGTGGTAATGGCGCGTTGGCCGATATTTCGTGACGATACTCTCCTAGAACGTTTCTGAGCGGGAATACGGCGACTTTTCACGTGAAAAGTCGCAGAAGCTCTCTGGGAGCGTCTTAGAACGTAGAGAGGCGGGAACGATGGATTATCTTACGCTTTCTAACATCATCGAGGCAGCCTTGCCGGAAGACGACGTCGAGTTGCCGGAATGGGGCGGGATGGTCAAAGTGCGCGCGATCACCTCGGCAGAATTGGAACGGGCCAAACGGCAAGCCATGAATCGTAAAACCGGTGAACTTCGCGAAGTGCAATTGACGGCCTTGATCGTCGAAGCTGGATGTGTGCAACCGGAATTTGCGCCAGGGCAATACAAGCTGCTCATGGCCAAACCCCTGGGCCCCCTCTCCAAAATCTCTGACCGGATTCTCGAACTCTCTGGCATCATCGAACCGGAGGCTGGATCGCCGGGGGAAGCTTGAGCGAGGATGAGGGATTTGGGTTTCTGTTGTGTCGCGAGTTGGGCATCCCTCACCCTCGATACTTGAAGACATTTTTGATCGAATCTGACTATCGGCAATGGTATCAGTTTTTAGCCTGGTACTATGGAGGTCCAAAGCGTGCCCGATAAAGAACTGGGTATCGAACTAACTGCAAAAGAGCGCGTGAGCCAGGCGACCGGCAAGGTTGCCCGTTCTGTCAGTAAGGCAACGGGCGCGATCAAAAAGATACCTGGCGTGGCAAAACGGGCAGGATCGGCGTTAAAAGCGATGGGCGAACGCGGGGCTAAAGCGTTGGAAGGTCTGACGCAAAAGCTGTTCTTTTTCAAAGAGGCACTGAACACCGTCGCCAACGCCGCACGTGGACTGTTCGAGGCGTTCATCCAACCGGCCCTCGCCGCCGAGAGCACCGAAGCTGCCCTGGCCAATCTGACCGGATCGGGAGCGCAGGCATCCAGGATGATGGACGATATGCGCCGCGTGGCCAAAGATACCGGCGTGAATTTGGCCGAGTTGTACGGCAACGCCACCAACCTGGCGGAATCGTTTCGCGCGCAAGGCAAAAAGCTGACCACCAAAGAGTGGGATTCGTACTTGTCGGCCATCAAAAAGGTGGCCAGGTATCGCCCCGACTTGACGGCTGCCGAGCAGATCGGCATCGTCAACGAGATGATGGCCGGGAATATGGAGGCAGCGGCAGAACAACTCGGCAAGTCCGAGGAAAAGATCCGCGCTGCTACAGAGGCGGCGATCTCTGTCAGCGAGCAAGGCCTGGGAATGTACACTAGTGTCGTCCGGCGCGAGGCCAGCACTGCTGCTGAGAGCCTGGAGGAAATAGGGGCAAGTGCGGAAGCGGTAGACAAGGCTCTCGATTCGTTGGACATGATCCCCGTGGCCACCGCACCGGCCAAGATCGCTATCGACAAACTGAAAGCGGCGTGGGATATTTTTCGAGAGACGGTCGGCATGCGCGTGTTGGACAAGGTAGTGGAGGCACTGAGCACGTTGATCGACTGGTTGACCAAAAACGAGGACAAAGTGGTGGCCCTGGCCGAGAAGATCGGTGACTTGTTGGTGACCGCCGTAAAAAGTTTCCTGGAATGGCTCACGCCGGAACGCCTGGACAAAATCGCCGCGTCCATCGGCAATATCGCGGGTACGGTCCAAGGTTTGATCGAATCGTTTCTCAATATGCCGGAATGGGCGCAAAAGTTGCTCATCGGTGGGGCTATGGCGTTAGGCCCGTTGGGCGGTGGCAAGGCACTACTCGGCGGGGCAGCCAAGATGCTCGGTGGTGCGCTGGGCGGTGGTGGGGCAGCGGCAGGGGCAGGAACGGCGGCCGCCGGTGGGACTGGGGTAGCGGGCGCGGCTGCCGGGGCTGGCGGGCTGGCTGCCGGCGGTGTGGCGTTGGCCGGGCTGGCCGGAGCTGCGGTAGGGGGTCTCGGATATGAGGCCATTGCCCGCTCCAAGTGGGGGCAAGAAAAGGGTATGGCTAACTTGCAGCAATTTGCCGCTGTTGGAGCGCACGGATTGGGGAAGATGTTTGGCGGCGAAGAGATGGGTCGTGAATGGTTCTCCAAGATCGCCGGGATAGGCGGCTCCCAGCAAGTAGAGGTCATCGTTTCCGTGGACGACAGTGGCGCGATCCAGGCGTACACGAACCGGGAGATCGGACGCAATAACACAGAGATGGTAACCGGAATGGGCATGCGTCCATCGGCGGCCTGGGGGGCGAGATGAGCAGTTATTTTAAGGCTTGGAATTCGCTCATCTCAGGGCCAGACCCGGACAGCTACACGCCGGAATACCCATCCACGGTTGGCCAAATGGCGGACGGCAAACCGGTTGCACAGGGACGCGAAGCTGGTACTCTGGCCTGGAATAACATCACTCTGGCGAGTTGGATCGATCTCCGTGACCGGTACAATACGAACAAGGATTCGAGCGGCACGTTCGTCATTCCCCCGCACGCCTCCGGAGGCTCGTGGTCGTCCTGGCGTTCGGTGACTGCATACGCCGAACATCCGCAAGCAGTCTACCAGGGTGAGGTCGTGCAACAGGTCACCATGCGCATCATCATCGTAGGATGAACGGCAATGGCTCTTACCGGTGCACAAGTCAACAAATTAAAATCGGCACATCAACGTATGGCATGCCGATTTGTGTCCTTCCCCGTCTACAACGTCGAAAGCATCGGTTCGTTCACTCCTGATTCCTCGTACACATTTTTCGATATGGTGAACGTTTTTCCCCGTCACTCCTGGATCGATAACTCTGCGTCCATCGTGCTGTACGGCGACGCTTCGATCCAGCGTGGCGGCGCGGCCGCGACCGGTCACACCTGGACGTTATCGGGTAGTGGGAGCATCACGCCGAATGGGAATCAATGCACGTACACTGCACCGGCCAGCGGATCGGGCACGGCAACGATCAATCTCACTACAAGTGGCAGTGCCGCAACTAATTATGCCTACGTCGTTTATGGTGCTAGTGAGGTCAACGTTGGTCAGGTGACCGGTTTTCACGCCGACGTCGGCGCTGGCGGCTGGGAGATGACGATCCGGGCATACGGCGATTGTACCGGCCTGGAGCGACAAAAGGGCATCGTGCTCAAGATCGATATGTACTGGAACGGCTCAGAAGATACATTCGGTGGCTATCGCTGGTCGAATGGCGTATTCTACGGCTACGTCGACCGGTTGCGGCGCGTCCACGAAGATTCAGGACAGACGTATCTCGAGATTACTTTGATCTCGCCTGAAAAGATGCTCGGATACGGGCAAGTGTGCGACCTCTATTTTTCCAAGTCGGACACCGGCGAGGAGATCGTCATCTCTGACTTTAAGGTGATGGACGCAGTGTGGTACATTCTCACCGGCTGCAAGTTTAACCATCGGCACAACGTCCACTTTTTCAACGACGACAATAGCCCGGCCAATTTGAAAATTAGCCCAGGGCCAATCTGGGACGTGTGCGCCGACGTCGCCCAGCGTACCTTCTGCAATATCTATTGCAGTCGCCAGGGAGACTTTTATCTCATCCAGGATCCCGACGTGCGTGGAGGAACGGTCAGCTCCCAGTTTACGATCACGACTTCACTCTTTGATAGCATTGCCGTGGTGCACCAAACTTATGGCGATCCACAAGGCGATCCGCCGAATCCGCCTGATTTTACCGTGGGCCAGGTCGTGTTCACGGCGTTGAACAGTGACCTGGAGGAAATCTGGGCACGTTGGCCGAGCGACGTAAATCGACTGGATGGGCGAATCGAGGAAGTGAGTGGATTGATCTGTGACTCCCCGTCCACCTTAAAAACCTGGGCAGGTCGATATTGGTACAAGTTGCAGCCAACCGCCGAGTGTGATTTTCGTGTGTTCGCTATGCCGGTTCTCGACTTGTACAACTGGATAGCGGTGACGTTCACGCCGGATTCAAATCGAGTGACCAATACGGGCATTGCTCTCAGCGTGGAGGATACCTACATAACCGCAATGGATTACGAAATCGATCCTGGAATGGGTACCTGGCGGGGGAGTTTCCATACCATCACGCGAGCAAATCAAAATCCGCCCGACCTCGGGGAGAATAGCTCATGAGAGGAAACGAATTTGGTAGTTTGATGGCTGCCAAGATGGGCCAGACGGCATTTGAGAAGAGCCGTTTGTTCCGGGCTAAGGTGACCTCGGTCACCAATCGGGCGACGGTGGGCATCAAGTGCGAGATCGAAAGCACGGGCGAGACGGTCTACGTCGAAGCGGCGGGCGCGGCGACGGTATACGAGATAGCCGTCAACGATTACGTGTGGGTCAAGAGACTGACCGACGGACAGCGCAACAGTTGGATCCTGGCTGGATTTGCCGAGGACAGCGGTGGGTCTCACGTGCCCAGCTTGCGCGCTGAGATCGGCAAAATCTCCGAACTGTGGGCCAGCGACGGCGACCCACAGGCGGTGGACGTGGACACAGCGGGCAATATCAGCGTCCTCAAAGATTTGCAATTGGACGATGGGGCTGGCGATTCACCTGCCCTCAAGGTCATTGGCGGCACGAACGATGACACGTTCAGCATCTATCTGGACGACGACGCAGTAGCAGGCAAGTCAGAGTTGATCATCGAGATGTGTGGTGCCGGTGGTAACTCTGGAATATCGTTGTACGACAGTACACTCACCAAATTTCTCACCATCGATTCAGCAGGGAACTTGATCTTGATGGATAACGTAGGGGCCGCACTGGTCATACGAGATATAGGGGGCAACGACGATTACTTGACGTTTGTCACTACAAACGACCAACGCGAAGTGGTCGTCAACCAGGATGGGGCGGACATAGACTTCCGTGCGGAAGACAACGCTGGTAACAACGTCATAGTGGTGAGGGCGAGTGATGGTCATCTGGGACTTGGGCGAGGTGGGGCGGGCACTGCGCCGTTAGTTCAAATATCCAATACCGGTGCTACTATAAGCGCAGGCTATTACAATTTCTACAGCTACGTGGAAAAGACTGGGGGAACGGGAGCGTTCAACCTGTATTCTGTATTTGCGGCTGCCAATCTTAACCAATCTGGTGGAACAGTGAACGATCTAGCTGGCTTGTATGGTCGTGTCTACATGACCCAGGGCACGGTCAACAATGATGCTTTCGGTTGCTACTTCATGCTGGATATGAACGGTGGCACGGTGACGGACGATGGAATAGCTCTAATGGTATTCCTGGATATGGACGGGGGAACGATCAGCGGGGACGCAGTTGGACTGGTCGTCCAAGTTGACGTCGACGCTGGTACTGTCTCCGGTTCTGTGATCAATACCCTAATAGACGTGCGAACTGGTAACCACTATGGCATTTACCAGGACGGCGGCGCGGGTGTGATGAATTACTTCGAGGGGGACATTAGTGCCGATCAACTAATCGACCGGTCATTGCACTTTCGCGGTGATGCCGTCAGTGCATTGAAAGCTATCCGTGACGATCCGGCATCTATCGAGCCGGGGCAAGATTGGAGCAAGATCGATCACGCTTCTTTGATCGAGGGTGTAGCCAGGCAAGTCCCTTATCGCCGCTGGTACGACAAGAAGACTCGCGAAGCGATGCCCGTTGGGTGGACGCCGACTGAAAAGGAGAGGGACAACTATGAACGGAGAAAGGAACTGATTCCGGGCCGCTCCCTCTCTGGACAAATATCCGTAAACGTTCGCGCTATCGTCCAGTTGGCGGAACGCATAGAGACACTAGAGGAGGCAGCACTTGGACATCTCAATTGAGCGACACTTGTCCATTTTGCGCAGTAAATTGGCCACTTGGCAAAATACGTACATTGATGCCAAGTACGATGCCGAGATTGCACAGGACATCGGTAACGATCAATTAGCCGAACAGGCCATGGCGCGTATGAAGCAGGCACTCAGTGCGATAGCGTGGATCGAAAAAAAGCTCACAGAGTTTGAGACGTAAGTAGTGTACCTGAATAAAGTAAAGCCCCTCGTGAAGGGGCTTTGTGTTTATAGTTTCCAGTTATCTAACGGGCTTGCTCGTTTGTGCGCTTGCTGAACGTCGGATTGAACGATTTTAGCGTAGCGCCGGGTCATCTCCATAGTGCTATGGCCGAGGATGCGCGTCAACGTAAATTCACTGCCACCGTTGCGAAGGTAGCTAAGCGCGAACGTGTGCCTGAAACGATGGGGATAGACGTTTCGTACACCGGCCCGCTCGCCCAGGCGTTTCAGCACTCGGCGTACAGAGAAGCGATTTATGCTATCCTCTCCTGTGTTGTTCAGAAGAAATGGATCGTCCGGATCGGCGTCCGGACGGGCAGCCAGGTAACGCCAGATAGCCTTGCAGAGCCGCTTGCCGATGGGAATGATGCGCTCTTTGGCCCCTTTGCCAAAGACCTTGACGCGATTGTTTCGCAGATCGATGTCTTTGATGCACAGGCCGCATAATTCGCTAACCCGAACGCCCGTGTCCAATAGAAAACGGATGACCAACTTGTCACGCTCGGCGGTAGGCCGGGCGTGCGAACACTGCTTTTTTCCTGGCCGGATGTATGGACGGGAATAATCACAAGCGGATATGAGGAGTTCAATGTCTTCTCTGGACATAGGATCGATCGCTTTTTGTTCTGGCTTGGCTGGTCTAATGCGGCGAATGATGTGGTCGCTCGCATACTCCTCTCTAATTGCCCACGTCCAGAGCGCAGAGAGACCGGTGTGGATATTGAGGATCGTCTTTTTGCTCAGCGGTCTCGCTGGTCGCCGTGCGATGCCTGCCGGTGCGACGACAATTGTGCCGAGGTGATCTAGGAACTGGCGCACCTGGCGGACGGTGATTTCGTCGATTGGTGGATCCTTGCCGTCGAGATAAGCCTGGAATTTGCGGAACGAGTTGTTGTAGTCGGCCAACGTATGTAGTGAGAGTTGCTCGGCACGCCGAGCGAGATTAAAGCCCTCGATGACTTTTGAGAATGTTAGCGTGTAGGAACAATAACGAGAATCTTCGTTTTCTCAAACCGGAACGGAGAACCATGTGCGCCAGAATAGAAAGGAAATTCAGGATTTGAACGGTTTTTAATGACTAGAGGCCACAAGGTTTGCCGTTTTTGCCGTCCTTGTGACCCTCAGTCGGGGCGCGGGGACTTGAACCCCGGACCTCACGGACCCAAACCTTGTGATCTGCGCACTTTTACCCCAGGTCACGCGGTTCGAGTTTGAGCCTATCCGTGTGACCTAGAGTTGCATCACAACGATGCGGGCTTTGTGATCTCCGGTTGTTTCCACGTGGAACTATTTGATTCCTCGCTTATGTACGGCAAGCCATATCTCAATAGATTCAAGTACCGCTCGTTTGAAATCGTCGTCGGTATCTTTGACGATCTGGTAGATCTCAAAATCCAGACCAGTCAATTGTCCATTCGAGATATGGTCTACGAGACCGGCGTGTGTCCATAATTCTACCCAGGAGACACGCAGCGCTTGACACATCCCTGTTGCTGTTTTGATAGTAGGAAGTTCATAAGCGAGTTTCCGTTTATTGATAGTACCCACGCCGACATCAGCGCGCCTCTCGAGTTCGGCAATTGAAAATATATCAAATTGCATCATTCGAGATTCTATCCATTGCCAAAAAGTGTGTATGTTTTTCTTCATCATAAGGAAATTTTACCATGCTTTCTAAAGAAATAGTTCTTAATAGTAAAGAACTATTGACAAATCACAGAACTTATGATATACTTGAGGAAGGTTTTCTTAACTCAAAAGAAAAAAGCCTTTTCAAGTAGGAGATACTATGTCGAAACCAAAAACAATTAGTTTTGTGGCTACGACCGAAATGTACAACGTGCTCGTAGCTGAAGCGACTAACCAAGATCGCACAGTGTCCAGTTTATTGCGACGAATCATCAATCTTTACCTCGATTCGAGAACCAACACGTCGCAGCAGAGGCAAGACCTCATCGAGGCTGGCCAGTTGGAACTCTCAAATATATCCCCTCCCAAGATGGGAGAGATGTAACAATGATAACGAAAACTGTACCACTTAAAATTCTGACCATTTGCCCGGCGTGCAAAAAGAGGGCGACGTTTACGTGGGTCGGACATCAAGAAGTGCCTGAAGGCATGATACCGTTGGAATTGTATCGCTGTTCGGAATGTCGGAGCACGCGGTCACATCTTTCATTATTTGAAATAGTATGTAAGAAGAGGCAGGTATAGGCCCTGCTTTTTTCGGTTTTTCCTCCTTCCTGTGGGTGGGGTCGGGCGTGGCGAACCCGGCCTCACCTCGAAAAGGCAAATAAGGAGTAATCGATGGAAATCGTAGACATCAAAATAAACACTATTAGGCCAGGAAAGTTTCAACCACGAACGAAGGGGAGAGTCACATTGGCTTCGGTGGCTGAACTGGCGGCGGATATTGGCGAAAGGGGATTGCTGAATCCGCTGTTGGTAGCGGTGAATAGCGAACCGGGATGGTATGATTTAATCGCCGGCGAACGACGCTGGCTGGCCATGAAATTGCTCGAGTGGGACTCGGCACCTTGCCAGGTGAAACATGGCGATGAGAAGGCGCTATGTGAGATAGCAATCGTTGACAATTTGCATCGAGAAGATTTGACTCCACTGGAAGAAGCCAATGCGCTGCAAAGTCTCATGGAGTTGCACGGGTACAGCCAACGGCAACTGGCCAGACAATTGAACAAGAGCCAAGGCTGGGTACAACAACGGTTAGCGCTCCTGAACGTGGCTCCTCGGATACAAGAGATGGTGAATACGCGCGTATTCACTTTTGCCCACGCCAGGGCGCTGAGCGGTTTGCCTGTGCCTGTACAGGAAACAGCGGCGACCCACCTGGAGGCAATTCAGCAAAAAGGGATACCGCTGACCAGTCGGCAAGTAGAAAACGTAGGACGGCAGATCAAGAAATTTTTGGACCCCGAGCGGTTCGCCGGTGTCGAGGAGAAAACAATAGCAGCCGACGAACGCAATGGGCAAATCGTTATCCGCCACCTCCTGGAGACACAACCTAAGGAAATACTCAGCCAGGCAGTGAAGCGGCTCTTGGATACAGAGCGAAATTCGAGCGCACGTAAATTGTTGGGAAAAAAGTCGTTTGTCGGTATGTCTGACATTAAGACAATTATAGGGCTATTACGTGATCCGGCCGGCTGGGGTTACTACGTAGTTTACTCGAATTGGTGGACAGACGAAGTTGCCCAGGCTACTCGGCGCATTTGTAAGAATTGCATCTTTTTTGGCGTGGATGCACCCCAAGAGACATTCGATGGCTGGCAATCGCCGTGCGAGCGTTGGATTGGCCAGTCATCACCGACGACGTGTCGGGATTGTATTTTGCCTACCGACGCAGTAGCCATTGGCTTGCGGCCGTACTATCGTTTCGATTTGACAGACTCCAAAGTACAAGAGGGTGACTTTTCCTACGTCGAAAGTGTCAGCGATTATGTGCAATTGGTAGAAGCAGCGACACGCAGAATAGAGCACGGAAAGGCAAAAAGCATCACACGAGAACGAGATAAGCACCGTGAGCGCTTGGCGGCGTTTCGCCAGGTCTGTGAGCAAGCAGATGACGGTGCGACCTGTCCTTTGGTCACCGATCACTTTCAAGCGCAGTGGTGCACCTTTTGTGAATTGAATCACGATGGCGAGTGTGAGATAGCCAATCATCCAATCGACAAGTATAAGTCGCGACCAGAATTCTGGGCTTTGATTCAAATCGAGGATGGGACAGACGTGGATGGTCAAAAAGTCCAGACCGCCGTTTGCATCGTGCCCAGATGCGAAATGTTTCGTTTTGCCTACGCGCCTGACTTGGTGGCTACGGGCTGGATCACGTTTGCCGAGGATAAACAGGAACGTAAAAACACGGTGATCCGCTGGCTGCGAACGATGATTAGTGGCTTCACTGCATACGGCAATAGTCTGTCTGGAATGTGGTCGATGTTACGTTGGCTGCCCTACACACGCCCTCGAGACAAACATTACGATTTGGATAAATTGCTGCGCTATGTTCTGAATACGTGGGATGAATGGAGCGATGCGCGGATCGCGACGTTATTGAGCGCGGCCGCGAGCGAAAGAAAAGCAACAAAAAGTCGAGAGATTTTCACACTTTACAACCCGGCGACGGGAGACGACGAACGATGGATTCGCGTTAGCTGGGATAAATATGTCAAAGGGAAGAAACCTTGGTATGGCTGGCCTAAGGCTATCGAATGGCCATTTGAGGAAAAAGAATGTCAATAGAGTCTGAAATCGTAGAAACCAACACGGCCACGTTGGCCATTCGACAAATCGAGACGCTTTTCCCCGGTGCTATCGTATTCGACGAAGCAGCCTTGTGGCTGGCCTGGGAGCAAGCCAAAGATGCGTTTTTGAGTAGCAAGCTGCGCAAGTCGGGATCGCAGAATACGGCGATTGCGTACAAGTCCGATCTGCGTGCCTTTTTCAAATGGGCCTGTTCTAGTCCCTGGAATGTCTCGCCGGCGATGGCTATCGAATATGACAATTGGATGGCCACGGAAGGCAAATGTACCAAGACGGGACGCGGCCCACTAGCCGATGCAACGCGCAACCGCAAGCTCGCCGTTCTCTCCGAGTTCTACAACTTTGTCATTCACAAGTATCTTCTGCAAAAAGCGACCGGCGAATTTGTGTCTTTGTGGGAACTTAGCCACCCTGGGCAATCCGGGGTGGGCAATCCGTTCAACGTTATCGAGCGGGTCAAGGTTTCACCTTACGGCCGCGCGCAATATCCCTCGACGACAGAGCTAAAAGCGATCCTCGGCGCAATCAATACCGGTTGCCTGAGAGGGAAAAGGGACTTTGCCCTCCTCTATACGATTGCCACTACCTGTCTGCGCTTTTCGGCGGTCATCGGCATCCGCTGGGGGGAAATCCAGGAACGGGACGACGGCGATTTTAACGTCACTTACCAGTACAAGGGTGGCGACATTCGTCGCGCTGTCCTGGAGAGAATGGCGTACCAGGCCATTTGCGCGTACCTGGTAGCCGACGACCGGCCACTCGATGAGATGCAAGCGGGCGATCACATCTTTATTCAGATCGACCCGACACGTATCGCGCGCATCACCGGTTACGAGAGTGATCACTCCAAACCTCTGGCCAATACCACTGTCAATGCAATTCTCAAAAAGTACGCGCGGCGGGCGGGTGTGGCTCCTGAGAAAGCGCACATTCACGGATTGCGGCATGCCGGGGCCAGGCTGCGAGTCGAACAGATGAAAGCGGCGAGGAAAAAAGTTGATTTGTTGGAGATCATGCATTTGCTGGGTCATTCGAGTTTGGCAGTGACCCAGATTTATACCGATCGGGTACTGGACGATCCCGACGATCCGGGCATCAAGGCAGCGGCAATGGCCTTGATGCCCACGGGTCAGCAACGGAAACGGGCACGACTACAACAAGAGACTTTGCCCGGAGTGTAGTAAAAACCGTTTCGTGTAGTAATACCAAAGCACAACAAGAAAAAGACAAAGATACTTTCAAAAAAAGAGCTCTTTTCCTTCCGATTTTGGGGCATAACGCCAGCCGAGGGCAGTCGCACACCACCGCACTGGCTCTCGGAGACCATTTTTTGTGCTCCGTGTAGGCACTATAATGTATGTTATTGTGCCTATAGCGTGACTGGGATTTTCTAAAATGACTGTCGATCGTGATGCGATTTTGCAAAACGTAGACGTATCAGCTCTGATAGAACACGACCTGGGCCCACCTACAAAACGATCTGGGCGTTGGCTGTTCTTTCGCTGCCCCTTTCATGCAGGTGGGCGCGAGCGAACGCCGAGTCTGGGAGTGACGCCCGATAACGGAAAGTGGAAGTGCTTTGGCTGTGGAGCTGGGGGAAACGTGATCGACTGGGTGATACAACACGACCACGTGGTCTTCCTAGAAGCATGTCACCGTTTGGGCGCGAGTGACTTGCCCAAACCAAGCGGACGCATACAGCCATTGCTCAGGCTAGCAATCTCACATCGGATGCCACCGGAAGTGTGGCAAGACCGGGCGTTGGCGTTGGTTCACGATTGCCAAGCATTGCTATGGCAGGACGTGGGCGAGCGAGCCAGAACGTATCTCTACAAGCGCGGCTTTACGAATGATACTCTATGGTTATGGCGGTTGGGATTCCAACCGAAAAAAAAGCGATACGAGCAGTTAGAGAACTGGGGAATCACATCTCCAGACGACGGTCGTCGCCACGCTATGTGGATTCCACGTGGAATCACCATCCCTTGTTTCAGCGAGAATGGCGAAACGCTGAGATACGTTAAGGTATGCCGAGGCCGCGCCGACCGATGGGGCAAGTACGTCAAGCTCCGTGTACCAGACGGATATAGTGGAGCAGGTCTATATGGCGTTGACTGGTTGTGCCAGCACCAAACGCTCTTCCTGGACGAAGGCGAATTCAATGCCTTGACTATCTGGCAAGAAGCAAACGACCTGGTGGATGTGGTCAGCACAGGGACAGCTAGTATCTGGCCGGAAACATTACGCCCTTGGTGGGGGCACTTTTTAATGGCGCATCATATCCTGGTACGCTTCGATCCAGATCAAGCTGGAGCACGTGGCACCGAGCAATGGCGGGCGTTATCGAGACGCCTCCGTTCGGTGCAAGTCCCGGCCGGGGACGATCCAAACGAGTTCCTGACAAAGTACGACGGCAACGTCCGTGCCTGGGTCGAGTTCGAGTTGGCAAAGTTGGGCGGGTAGAATAAAGGAAGGAATATGGACACACAGCATGCCTGGATCATCGCCCGGATGGTGGCCGGGATGAACGTCGAAGATGACTTGATCGCAAACCTGCCGACGCCGTGGTTGCGGATTGCGCAGGCCGTGAGTGACGCAGATGGACGTGGGCGAATCACGGTGCTGCAGGAAATGTGCGCAGAGATGAGCGATGGCGAGACGATCTTAAAAACGATTTTAGAACAAAACCCACGACGGTCACCACGCAAAAAACCTTCGTTCTCGTTGGTGCCCTCTCTGCCGTCGTCGGCAAGAATGGCGGACGGCCTGGCTGAAGGTGTAGGGATTTGGTTAGATCAGTATATCAGCTACGCGAAGTCCGTTAGTCCACTAACACCTGACATTTTCCACGAGGCCGGAGGATTGTGGCTGGTCAGCCTGGCCATTGCCAGGCGCTTGGTGCTGCGTCTGGCACACAAAGACTTGTTCCCGAATCTGGCCATACTACAGATCGCACCTACCACATTGTACGCTAAGTCCACCGGCTTGAACATCCCTCGCTTTCTGGCCGGACTGGTAATGCGTTACCTATTGCTGCCTGGCGAAATGACGCCAGAAGCGATGATGGACGAACTAGCCGGAAAGCAACCAGTGATGCTCGATGGATTAGACATGGCAGACTGGCAAAAAGGGCAAGCATACGCAGCTCAGCGCGGCGTATGCTTGGACGAGGCATCCTCTCTATTTGTGGGACTGAGTAAAGATTATAACATCGGAATGGGAGAGGCTTTGCTGCGCTTATACGATTGCAGCGAGTACATTAGCAGACAGACAAGGGGCACCGGACGCTCGACAGTCAGAAACGCATATTGGACATTTCTAGGAGCAACAACCCCCTGGCATTTGAAAAAGGCCGATGTGGATACGTTGTGGTACACTGGGCTGTGGCCGCGCTTTCTGTTAATAACGCCGGAAAGTGGACCAATATGGCAAATGCCCAGTCGGACGCGGACCGAGATGCCGAAAGCTATACAAGATCGTTTGTCTCGGCTATGCGAAGATGACCTGCCAGAATCAACGTATCAGAAACCAGCAAAACCACTCGGCGTGGGTCTAGGCGAGGGAGTCTTCAAAGCCTACCAAACGTATCTTCAGGCAACAATGCACACATTGCTCGTTCCCCCCACCTCCGTAGACATTCGCCTGTGGGGAGTCTATGGCCGGTTAGCCGAGCACACGCTCAAAGTGAGCATCCTCCTGGCTGCGCTCGATTGGAACGGTGTCGGTGCGCCAGTAATCGCACTCAAACATTGGGCACGGGCACAAAACTTTATCGAGACCTGCCGGGCTAGTGCACATCGCCTACCTGGAATGTTGGCCGAATCGAGGCAAAATGAAGCCGAGACTAAAATCTTGATGTGGTTGGATGCATCGGAAGACGAATGGAATACAGCACGGGATATTTACCGGGGATTGAATATGCAAAGCAGCAAAACCAAGGTAGCTTTGCTTGATTTGGAAGAAGCTGATCTGGTGGAGAGCAAACAAAAAGGTAAGGCGATGTACTATCGCTTGAATAGAGAGAACGAACTGTCATATGGTACATGACACTTATGACACTTATGATCTGTCGTCATGTGTCATGTGCCATATGACACTAAAATAGGGGAACTGTCGTACTCCTCGACAGCATGACACTGACGACAGTTAAAATATTACAACTGTCGTCATGTCATAAGTGTCCCCAGGTCTGACAGAATCGGCTTTTAACTGTCATATGACGTATGACACATGACGACACATGACTGTCGTCAACTGTCGGGACCTACTGACAGTTGAAAAAAATGAAGGGCGGGTAAAAATGCTAACTATCACGGTTGCAAGCCAAAAGGGGGGCGTGGGCAAGACTACGACAGCGGTGACGCTGGCGCATGGTCTTGCTCTCAAGGGCTGCCAGGTGCTGTTGGTTGACCTGGATCCGCAAGGCCAGTGCGCGATCTCGTTGGGAATGAAACATGAACCGGGAATCTATCGTTTGCTGGTGGATGAACAATCGCCGGTGGATGTAGTACGCAAAACAGGCCGGAAGGGATTATGGCTGCTGCCCGGCAACAAGCGCACCGCCACGGCGCAAATCGTGCTCTATGCGGAGGGATTCAACTTGGGCGTCATCAGCGAACGGCTGGCCAGGTTGAATGGCGTGGACTTTATGGTATTCGATACGGCTCCCTCTGTAGGCGGCCTCCAGGAGGCAGCGATTTGCGCGTCCGATCTGGTCATCGTGCCTACGGCGACGAACTATCTGTGTACCGAGGGCGTCGTCAGGACGATGGAAACGCTGGCCACGTTGAAAACGCGGTACGGCTGGCAGGGCAGCATGTTGGGAATTTTACCGACGTTTTTCGATAGTGTGACCACGGAGAGCCGGGCGACGTTGGTCGATCTCCGTGCCAAATACGACGACAAGGCAATCTTGAAACCCATCCACCGGGCGACGGTCTTGGAACAATGCGCGGCGGAAGGATTGACGATCTGGGAGAAACGTTCCAGGTCGCGGGCGGCGCAAGAGTATGCTGCATTAGTTTGGAGGGTAAGTGATGCGACGTAATATCAAAGATCTTGGCGACGAGCCGATTGATTTTTTAATGAGCAGGTCTGGAGTTCGAGAGCCTGAGCCAAAAACGCCAAAGCGTAAGACCAAAATCACACCACATGAGCGAGGACGATCTATGCGCAAGGTGACATTGACGTTACCCTCCTCAGAATGGAAAGATGCGATCATAGCTGAGGCCGAACGTTGGGGAGTGCGGAACTCGGATCTCATGACTTATGCCATAAGTTATTTGATGCGTGCAATCGAGGACGGAGATGTACAACGGCCAGGTGATAGTTCTCAATTTTATCACCGCTCCGCCGAGATGCTGCTTTTGCCGTGGGAGCCTGAATAGATGAGGTCAAGAATTTTGCGGATAGATCTCTGCGGGTTTCTAGTGAGGTCTGTTCTAAGGTAGCCTAGGCCAGCCTATAGGGTGGCCTAGGGCAGCCCATAGGGTGGCCTATAGGACAGCCTATGGGCCAGCCCATAGGGTGGCCTAGTCTCGATATGGGCATATCAGAGTCCATAACTTGATTTTCAGTGCTTAGAAAGCGTCCAGGAGAGTGACGCTAGATTAAAAAGAGGCGGGAAATGGATCCATTTTTTGAATTTTTGAAAACGACGGGCGTCGTCGTGGGCAGCGCGACCGGCGCGGCGGTGCTGTACCAGGTAGGCCGGAAGGTCTACGATGACTGGTACAGCCGTTGGCTTGCTTTGCAGCAAGACAGAGTAACGCTGGCCGATCTCGAACAAAGTGTCAAGCTGCATGCCGTCCGGCGTTTCGAGCCGAATGAAAGCGGCAGCCTGGGCGTCACGCTGGATGCCGATGGGACGTATCGCAATCTGGATACGGGCGAGGTTTTCACCCAACTGAGGACGATCTATCTCGATCCCATGCGCCTCAAGATCGATTCGATCCATAGGATGCTCCTGGCCATGCGTGGCATCCCCCAGGCATCCAAAGCCCTGGCGCAGTTGGAGGAAAGTACGACACCGGCGCCCGTTTGGCCCACGTCGGTGTGCTTGGTCGATTTGTTCAGAGATCGGCAGCCTACTATCCACGATCTGGTGGTGGGTGCACATCCTACAGAGAACGGGCTAGAGGTAGTATCTGATTCGCTCAACAACTTAATGCATGTCCTGACCGTGGGCGCGAGCGGTTGGGGCAAGTCCACCTGGCTGCGTTCGTTCTTGTGGCAAATCGCCAAAGCACGCGAGCCGGTCGAGGTGGTTGCAATCGACATTAACGGCAGCGAGTTTAACGTGCTGCGCGGTTGGGGTAAACTCAGATACCCAGTGGCGCGGACGACCCAAGACGCGGCGGCCGTCCTGGATGCGGTGGGCAGCGAGATCCAACAGCGGCGCGATCTGTACGAAAACAACGCCCCGCTTGCGACCAAACTAATCGAGTACAACGAGGCGACGGGAGCGAATATCCCCCCCTGGGTGGTCGTGCTCGATGAGGGCACGAACTTGCTGAACCAGACGGGCATCGGGAAGCCCTTGCGGACGGCAGTGCAAACGGCGCGGCAATATGGCGTTTACATCCTGTTAGCCGGCCAATCGGCAAAACATAGCGTGGTAGATACCCAGGTGCGGGACAACTTTTCTACCAGGTTATGTTTTAGGACCTCCCCCACCTCCTCGCGCGTCGTCCTGGATGACAGCGCGGCGGGAGACTTGCACGACAAGGGACGGGCGTGGGCGAAACTGACGGGCCGGGAAATGTTAGAGGTGCAAGGGCCGTTTGTGTCACGCGAGGACTTTGTGCGGGTATTGGGCAATGGCGGGCCAAAGTTGGCTATGCCAGAGCCGATCACAGCGCGACCGCCCAGTGGGGATCCCGACCAGATTGCACAAGTGATCGAACTCCATAACCAGGGCGCAAGTATGCGGGCAATCGAGCGCGCGGTCTTTGGTTACACCGGAGGCAAGGCGCACGATCTGGTTAAAACGATTGTAGAGGGTGCTACTACTACCGGCGAGGGTGCTACAAGTGCGACAGACGCGGTAGCGGGTGATTCTATAGTAGTAGTAGCGGGCAGTCCTGACTTTTGCGACTTTTGCAATCGGGACACTGACAGCTTTCCACGTGGAATCACGATCACGACTTGCGCGGCCTGTGGGGCTGCGGTGTGTAGCGATTGCGCGGTGGACGGGTTGTGTCCAGACTGTCAAGAGGTGGTGCGATGAACGCAACTATCATCTTGACTGAGACTATCGTAATCGATGGCACAACCACGACCCGGACTATCGAGGCGACGGGCAGTGTTGACCAGGTGCGGAATTTATTGGCCGGTGCTGAAGGATTGCTTCCCTCACTCGATGCGCGACCACAATCGGCGCGATTGCCCGTGGCCGTCACGTGTCCTCTTGACGTTTTTCAGACTAGGGCTGGTGGGTCTGTGCGGGAGTTGGCCGCAGCGGCGCGGGAGAACGTTATTTATTGGCGGAATAACCCGCCAGCACCTTTCCCGATGTGCACGCCAAGCAGGAAGGGATTATTGTCGAGTTTGTCGGACATCCTGAACGCGCGTTTTTGACCAGATGTAAATAGTAGAAAGATAGGAGAGTATGACCGAAGAACAAGCAGTCCAAATTTTAACGGACATTATGGCTCCGGTAATCGGTGAATATTTGGCAGAGTACGCGGCGAGGAAATTGTACACGACGCTGGTCGCCATAGATGAGGAGGCGTTGCACCGATTGTTGGATTTGCTCACTGTCGAGGAGGAAAGGAGATAGTTATGGAAGTGGTACTAGTCCGGCACTACAAAGCCGGATACGAAATCAGGGTAGAAAAGTTGACGGAAGAAGAGGCAGGAGGTGTACCAGGCGGAATGGTGATGAAATCAGCTTATACGCCGGATGGATACTACATCGGCAACGGCCGGTGTGCGCATTATCTGGTCGTGAAGCGGGGCATCAAACCAGAGATCATCCCGTCCGATGGGCCGCAGGCAAAGGGAAGGCGTGGACATGTTTGCTCCATTGGCTTTTGTGAAGCGGAACAAAAGTGGTATGGTTGGTCTCACCGGGCCCTTTACGGTTTTGGCATCGGTGACATCGTGGACAGCGAGGATCATCTATGTGCCACCTCGGGATGGACAGATGAGTACCTGCGCGATCATCCCGAAGCCGATGTGAGCCTTCCCATTGGATTCGAGGCCAAGACTTTGGCGGATTGCAAAAAGATGGCGATAGCTTTTGCGGAATCGGTAGCATAATGACTGCAATATACGCGATCATCCTTTTCCTTTGGTATGTCTGTGTAGCTATGGGTCTATATTTCGTCGTGGACTATCGGATACGCGCCTTTCTGCGGGAGACCTGGTTGTGTTGGGTCTTTGCGTTCCTGTGGCCGGTGTCGATTGTAGGCTATATGGTGTTTTACCTGTGGGAGAGGGATTGATCTTTTGGCTTTAACGGGAGGGATCGCTGCGGCCTGGCTAACTGGGAACGCTGAGGTCAACAGCAGAGAGCCGGATCGTGGTCTCCCTCTCGCTTTAAGCGAGGGAAGCGCGCGCAAGCGGGCCGGAAACCTGTTCCTGAGAGGGGCCTGGGTTTTTTGGTCGCGGGCCACAACCGCCGCTTCCCATTTTGGAGGAACTGTAATGAACGTCAAACGATGGTATGGCAATAAATTTGCGCTTCCAGCACAGCAAATCAGATTTTTTGGTGAATTGACCAAAGAGCAAGTCGAGGAGGTTAGAAAACATTTCACCTCCGGTCTGGTAAACGTCGAAAAGTACGTCTATGCCATCAAGCGTAGTGGAAAACTAGTCTGGGCGCGAGAACGTCGCGATTTATTGGTGGAGCACAATCTAACGATAGAAAGGTAAAACGATGGGCGAGAAAGGAAGGTACAAATGCTCGAGGTAACTATCAGGTTTGACGTTGGTTGTCAACCAATGCAGGTCGAGATTGACGATTATGATAAACTTACGTTGAAAGCTGCCCTCGCTGCAATTGCTGCGTCCGATCCTATCATAAAGGTGTCGGTGATGAGTGGTGACGATGCGATAACTTTTCGTGTCAAGGAGCTCATTTTGGAACATTCGGCTCTCGTTCAGGCATTGCTTGGCAAGCAGGTGGCAAGCATAGATGGTGTGCCGGTAATGATGAGTAGCTTTACGATCCCGTCCTTGAGAAGAGGTTGGGATATGAAAGCGTTTGTGGACGGCGATCAACTGTGCATCACGGGAAAAGATTTCGTCGATCTCCAAGAATCGCCAGCAGTATTCTACCCGTTGGCGAGTGAGATAGCGAAGATCATAATGCAG
>Ga0209986_10000566_pt1 | contig 35792 bp, 33 predicted proteins | sample BlataG_FD_183168 | JGI IMG/M metagenome (GOLD analysis project Ga0209986, IMG submission 183168) | Deep subsurface microbial communities from Black Sea to uncover new lineages of life (NeLLi) - Black_00105 metaG (SPAdes) (version 2) | ecosystem: Environmental > Aquatic > Marine > Oceanic >... | reverse complement strand
ACTGGCTACGAGAGGGTGCTCCTGCGCCAGAAGGTTGACGGCACGAATGTCACCTGGTTTGCGCTGCTCGACGGCAAGGGCGAGATGGTCGAGACAATCCCCAAGACCCGCCAGGCCGTCCTCAACAAGCCCTCGGAGATGCATTCCGTCTACGACCTCCTGCCCGACATCTATGAGATGTACCCGGGGATCCTGAAAGCCGTCCACGACACCAAACTCAGCCTCTCCTGCGAGTGCTATGGCTATCGAAACCCGCATACTCTAGTCTACGACTTCCCCCTTCAGGTCTCCCTCATCGTGGCTATAGATAACCAAGGGCGGCTTCGGCTCTGGAGGGAGCTGGTGGACATCGCCGAGAGGTACGAGCTGCACATGCCGGAAGTTATCTTCGAGACCGATAAGCCCGATGTGCGGGCCGAGTGGCTCAGATTTCGCCTGGAGTTGGACGAGAGGAACCGGCCCGATAGGTTGGTGGACGAGGGGGTGGTGTTCACCTTCTGCTACCCTGACACGATCCAGTTGGTCAAGTGCAAGACCAGGACTCTGGAGGAGGCCCACATGGCGGTCATGGCCGCAGAGCAGGCCGAGATCTCCAGGGACATCCTCTTCAAGGCCATCTGCCGCGTCTACGACGACGGTTTCGCCGGGGAGGGGTGGGACGTGGTCTGGGGTCAACTCCAGGCAGAGCTGATGGAGGACTACGTGGAGGTGGCCGTGGCCCGCCACGTGCACAAGGCGGGGAAGCTGTGGAATTGGAAGCTGAGGCTGGAGACAGTGCGGCCCTACATCGAGCGGGCCATGAAGGAGACAGGAAGCCGCAAGCTGGATGTGATCATGCCTGTGGTGCGAAAATGGCTCAGCAAGGAGAATACCAACCTGGCGGCACAGATTCTGACCAGGGACATGTAACCTTTGCTGTTAGCTGAAGCCAAGCACTAAGAAATAGCGAAAAAGGGGCTCCCCAAAGCCCCTCAGCCCGATTTGACAGAAGTGGGAAGGTATGATATTATAATCAATGTGGGACGCAGTAAGTTCTTGTTTCAGAGTTCTAACGGACGATGAACCGCCTGAGCTTCTTACGGCCTCGGGCGGTCTGTTTGTACAGCCGGGGCCCAATCAGCGCGAGTTGGTAAGCAGGGCAAAGGACAAACTGTTCGGCCCTACAACATTTCACAGGGAAGGAGGTACACCAGCTAGTGAGTGAAAGAGTCAGCGGCACGGTTAAATGGTTCAGCCGTGCCAAGGGCTACGGCTTCATTCAGCGCGAGGGTGGCGAGGACGTCTTCGTCCACTTCTCGGCCATCCAGGGCGAGGGTTTCCGCAACCTGGAAGAAGGCGACCAGGTGGAGTTCACCATCGAGAGCAGCCCCAAAGGCCCTCAGGCCGCCGACGTAGTGAGGCTTTAAGCTTAAGAGAACCGCAATAACACACAAACCCCGGCGATCACGATGCTCGCCGGGGTTTGCAATTTTTTGGGTAAGTGTCTAGCTGTTTTTTTAGGCGCTGCACAAATGACAGTGCTCGGTCGATTTTGCCTCGAGGCGCGTGTTTTAACCTCCGTTAGCCTCTCGCTTGAAATCCACGAAGCGATAGCCTACACCCCGCTCAGTGAAGATGTACCTGGGGTTGGAGGGATCCGGCTCGATCTTCTGGCGTAGGTAGGTGATGTAAAGGCGCAAAAGTTGGGTGTCGTCCCGATAGGCGTAGCCCCAGACTTTGGAAAGCAGCATCTCGTGGGTCATCACCCAGCCGGCGTTGTTGACCAGGTGATAGAGCAGGCGATACTCGGTCGGGCGCAGCTTGACCCTCTCGCCCCGCGCTATGATCTCCCGCCGGTGGAAGTCAATGGAAAGATCGTCATCAATTGTTAGAGCAGTCTTCTCAAGTGGCGACGGCATCTCTGTCCGACGCAGCACGGCCTTGATGCGGCTGGAAAGCTCCCTAGGGCTGAAGGGCTTGGTGACGTAGTCATCGGCCCCCAGCTCCAAACCATGCACTTTGTCTTCCTCCTCGGCCTTGACGGTGAGCATGATGACCGGCACGTTCGAGATCTCCCGGATGCGCTCCAAGGTCTCGAAACCGTCCATCTCAGGCATCATCACGTCCAGCAAGACGAGATCGGGCAGCTCCTTACGAACTTTGTTCAGGGCCTCCAGGCCGTTGAACGCTTCGCTAACTCGATACCCCTCCAGCTCCAGGTTCAAGCGGATGAACTTGATCATCCGTGGCTCATCATCCACTACTAGAATAAGCTTGTCTTCAGTCGAAACCATGTCGAGACCCTCTCTTTGAAGTTAAGGCACCTTTGGGCTCGGGTGGCCTTATCATACTACTCGGAGGGAAAATTGTCAACCGCCCTTGAACTGTAGTATAATCGGGTTACGAGGCCAGAATCATTTCCTTGCTTGCCAGGAGGATGCTATGTACTTTGTGGGGATAGACATCGGCGGTTTGACGGGCAAGGCGCTGGTATTGGACGAGGCTGGGGCGGTGGTTGCCAGCGATCTGGTCAGGGCCAGGCACGGTAGTCGCCGGCGGGCAGGACAGCAAGGTGATCAGGGTGCATCTCCGTGGATACGTCACCGACTTCGCCATGAACGACAAGTGCGCCGCCGGCACGCTCCGCTTCCTGGAGGTGATGGGTGAAGCTCTGGAGGTGGGAGTCGAGGAGTTGGGCTCTCCTTCCCAGCAGTCCCGGCACTCGGTAGCCATCTTTAGTACCTGTACCGTCTTTGCCGAGTCGGAGGTCATAGCTCAGATGAGCAGGGGAGCGCCCAAGGCCGACATTGTGGCCGGCATCCACACGACCATCGCCAGACAGGTGGCTGGCCTGGCAGGACAGGTGGGCCTGGAGGAAGCGATGATCATGACCGGCGGCGTAGCCAAGAACATTGGCGTGGTGAGGGTCGTGGAGGAACAGATAGGCTTACCTATCCTCCTGCCGCCAGAACCCCAACCCGTCGGCGCGCTTCGAGCAGCCCTTTTGCCTATGGAGAAAGCTGCTCATCGTTGAGGGAGATCATATGCATGAGAGAATCTGCCGTGGAGAAAGCTGCTCATCTGCGGGAGACGTGAGAGGATCTGCCGCTGAAACCACATAAGGGGGAGCAAGTGAGCTCACTGTTTTGCTTTGTCCTGAGGTTGCCTCATCCGCTTCCGCCACGGCGAAGAGGGTGGCGACCCATTACGTCCCCCCTTCCCATGACTTCAGATACCTCTCCTGCTCCGGGGTCAGGCGGTCTATCTCGATGCCCATGGCTGCAAGTTTCAGGCGGGCGATTTCCTGGTCTATCTCCTCGGGCACGTTGTACACTTTTTTCTCCAGCCCCCGGCCATGCTTGACCATGTACTCGACGCCCAGGGCCTGGTTGGCGAAGCTCATGTCCATCACACTGGCCGGGTGTCCCTCCGCCGCAGCCAGGTTGACCAAGCGCCCCTCAGCCAACAGGTTGATGTGCCGTCCGTCCGACAGGATGTACTGATCAACGGAGTCGCGCACGTGCCGCACCTCGACGGCCATCTCCTTCAGAGCCGGGATGTTGATCTCCACGTTGAAGTGGCCAGAGTTGGCTAGGATCGCCCCATCCTTCATGACCTCCATGTGCTGCCTGTCTATGACGTTGACGTCGCCGGTGGAGCTGACGAAGACGTCGCCGATCCTGGCTGCTTCGATCATGGGCATAACCCGGAAGCCATCCATCAGTGCCTCAAGAGCACGCAGGGGGTTCACTTCGGTGACGATAACGTTGGCCCCCATACCCCGCGCACGCATGGCGATGCCCCGTGCACACCAGCCATAGCCGCCCACGACAAAGTTCCTGCCAGCTAGCAGGGCATTTGTGGCCCGCAGGATGCCATCTATCGTTGATTGGCCGGTGCCGTAGCGGTTGTCGAAGAGGTGTTTAGTAGCCGCGTCGTTGACGGCCAGGATGGGATAGCGCAGCGCCTCCTCGGCGGCCATCGCCCGCAGGCGGATGACGCCGGTGGTCGTCTCCTCAGTGCCGCCGATGACGTTCTCGATGAGATCGGCTCGCTCTTTGTGCAGGGTGGAGACGAGGTCCGCCCCGTCGTCCATGGTGATGTGGGGGACGTGATCCAGGGCGGCGTTGATGTGTTGATAGTAGGTCTCGCTGTCCTCGCCCTTGATGGCGAAGACGGGGATCTCGAAGTTGGCCACAATGGAGGCCGCCACGTCGTCCTGGGTAGAGAGGGGATTAGAGGCGCAGAGGCGCACATCGGCTCCGCCCTCCTTGAGGGTGTGGACCAGGTTCGCTGTCTCCGAAGTCACGTGGAGGCAGGCGGCAATCCTGATGCCTTTGAGGGGTTTCTCGTTGGCGAAGCGCTCCCGGATCAGCCTCAGCACCGGCATCTCCTGCTCCGCCCACTCGATCTTGAATCGGCCCTTGGTGGCAAGGGATATGTCTTTGATGTCGTAGTTGTTATCAGTCATTTAGCTGCTCCTTCTCTCACCAAACCATAAACTCCCCTCGCGCCAGGCGGTCGGTGAAGTCGTAGATGCCCGCCAGCTCGTTTTCGATCACGGCTTCGACGTCGCCGCGGACGGCCTCTAGCTCCAGGCCGGGCTCTAAGATGAGCTGGGCGGAGGCGATCAAGGGTTGGTCAATGGGGTGGCCGATCTGGCTGCAGAGCCAGATGTAAACCTCTCTGATGCCCGGCACGGTGTCGTAGACCTTCTCGGCGATGCTGTGAGAGAGCAGATTATAGATCTTGCCTACGTGGCTGACGGGGTTTTTCCCCGCTGCCGCCTCGGTGCTCATAGGTCGGTTCAGGGCGATTACTCCGTTAACTTTGTTGCCCCGCCCCACCTGGCCGCAATCACCCCCTTCAGCCGAGGTGCCAAGCACAGTCAGGTACATGCCGCCCTCACCCCGCCCTGGCACATCAAGGGTGTTGACGTTCACGGTTACTTTTGCGATAGTGTGCTGATGCCGGGCCACAAATTCCTCCAGCTCAGCCTGGATGGCCGCCTTGCGTTCGAAATAGGCTTCTTCGGTAGGGATGAAGCGATCAACGAAAGCTATGGCTATCGTCAGCATCAGTTCGTGATCGTGCCGGTAGCCCATTACCTTGATGTCTTCGCCCACCTCGGGGTAGGCGGCCTTGAAGGCAGTGGAGTTCAGGTGGCGCTCGGTGGCTAGCACCAGCTTCTCTGTCTCCGTTAAGGGCGCATAACCTACCCCCGCCGAGGTGTCGTTGGCCCCGATGACCTCCCGCTCGAAGATGTCGGTCAGCTCCGGCGATCCGGGTTTGATCTCGTTCTGAAAGACGATGTGCTCTTCTACGTCCACGAAGCGCAGGTTGGATCGCAGCCAGGCCTTGGCCGTGGCCTCGGCGATATTACCCACCGGTACCCTCTTCCCCTGTACTTCGTAGATAGCACGGTCGCCGAACACCAGGCGCATTGGTTCCTCGACGGTGCCACCTCCTAGACGGGGCGCAGTCCGGCCGGCCACCAGGAGCCCCTTGTCAATGTTGTGGTGCAGGATGCGGCCGAAGGTGTCCAGGTACGCTCGGCAGAGCTCTACCGAGATCGCTTCCATGATGGCGTCGCAGATGGAGTCGGGGTGGCCAACACCTTTCCTCTCCACTAGCTCCACCTGCTGTTCCCCAACAGGGATCCTGCTCAGGCTCTCCAAAATGATGTTCCTCATTTGCTCCTCCTTCGTTGTTTGTGATTGGATATTGGCTATTTGCGCTCGCCCACGACCTCGATGAAAGGACAGTATCTGCGGAAGCCCAATCTCTCGTAGATTTCGATGGCCTCAGCGTTCCCCCGATTCACGTTGAGGACGACATCGAGGCCCTGAGCTCTGTCCTGAGCGGCTCGACTGAGCCTTCGTCCCGAGCTCAGGCCGAGGGGCTCGCCGGAGTCTCGCCGAAGGACCAGAAGCTCTTCCACCACGTGGCTGGTGCAGGCTGTAGCGTAGCCTCGGCGCCGATGGTTGGGGCGGGTGAAGATGTTGCCCACTGCCGCCACACCGAAGGTTGGCGAGACCAGGTGGGTGCCTGCCACAGAGACCAACTGCCCGCTGACCTCAATGCCGTAGTAGACGCCATCGCGCAGTTGATAGGGAGCGAAGGCTGACCCTCCACCCAGGCGATAGAGTTCCAGCAGTTGATCGAGATGAGTCGGGTTAAGTCGGATAGCCGGGCCGGGGACGTGGCCCTTCGGCCCTTCGGCTACGCTCAGGACAGGCGGGCTCAGGACAGGGCGAAAGTCCGCTGAGGTTATCACCATGCGGAGCATTTGCTCAACCTCGTCCAGGTCATAAAAGGCCTCCAGCACCGTGAGATGCTCCGGTCGGCTGGTGAAGTAGGCCAGCTTCGACTGCAAGGCCTGTCCTGAGCCGAGCCGAAGGGCCGAATCCAGGATAGCGGCCACGCCAGCGTCATCCCCCATGGTGAAGAGGGCGTGAGGATGGAGGCCGGTGAAAAGGAGGGCCAGAGCTTGCGTCTTTCCGTCGTCCTCGGCTCCAAACCATTGACACCGGGCAAAGAGGCTCGGCTCCAGGTCGCCGATGGCGTAGGCAGCGTAGAGGCGATCCTGCTGTAGAAAACTCAGGATTTCCTCGCTGTCTCTGAGGTTCTTGACTTGCCACATGGCTAGCTCTCCCGTCTAGGCCAACAGCCGGTCCGTGAGGATCGTGAAGAGGGCCCTCAATCCGTCTCTGGCCCTGATCTTCTTCCCCTCCTCGAACGACCTTGGGTGGTAGGAAATGGGTACCTCAACGATCTCGTAGCCATTCTTGCAGAGCTTGTCCGTCAGCTCGAAGTCCAGGTCGAAACCCGCGCAGTTTAATTTCAACTCCTGGAGCACTTCTGTTCTCACCATCTTGCAGGCTGTGGCCACGTCAGTCAGGTTAGCTCCAAATAATAGGTTAGTTAAGAACGTCAGGAAGCGCACACCCCAATAGAAGTGACTATAGATAGCCTTTGGACCGCCCAGCACCCGGGACCCGTAAACGGCACCCAGGTCCTTCTCCAGGGCCAGGTCAACGAGTTTGTGCCAGTCCTGGGGATCGTACTCCAGATCGGCATCCTGGATTATGGTGTAATCGCCCGTGCAATAGGGGATGGCCGTCCTGATAGAGGTTCCCTTGCCGAAGTTCTCTGGCTGGAAGATGATGCGGATGTCGTCATCATCTATTTGCTGGAGCAGTTCCCGCGTTCCATCGGTCGAGCAGTTGTCTACGACGATGATCTCCTTCTCGATCTCCACAGCCTTCACCCTCTCCAGGGCGGTCAGGATGGTGTCCCTCTCGTTGAAAGCAGGCATGATGACGGATAGTTTCATGATGCTCCCTTGTAATTTGGGGTATCTTCCACACAGTATGGACATAACGGCCTTGAGCTGAGCGGCCCGCTTCCAACCTGCAGATCACTCAAGCCTTGCGCAAACCCGCCCGCTGGCCGGGTCCACCCCAGCGAAATGTAGGCTGATTTCTATTGCTCTTGAACTATGTTAAAGCAAGAAGTCAATAGCAAGTTGATTGAAAACCTCTGGGCGTTCATAATTCGGAACGTGACCAGCTCCATCGATGATCTCCAGGTGAGAACCTTCGAGAATACGATGCATCTCCTCTCCAATGCGCAAAGGAATTGATTTGTCCTCCCTGCCCCAAACTATCAGGATCGGCACATCCAGTTTGGCCAAGCGGTGGATCTCATCACTAAGACTGAAGAAGAATTGCTTGCGAAAGATCGTCAACAGACACTCAGTAGTGTCTTTGATTTTGTGGAACCGTGTGACGTTTCCCACGTAGCTTTCCGCAAGCAGCTCTTTGTTATGAATCATGAAGTCTCCCAGGTTCTTTCTCCTGATAGCATTGGTACTCAGCCCAAACAAGAATTCCCCAACCCAGGGCAAGGTGATGATCTTAGGCGCTAAGGGCAAGCTATGGGGCATACCACCCGAGTCCACCAGCAATAGCTTGTCAACCCTTTCTCTGTGCTGCAGACAAAACACGATGGCTGTACCGCCCCCCATTGACTGACCTACCAAGGAAGCGCGTGCGATTCCAAGAGCGTCCATGAACGTTGATACCTGATCGGAGTAAAGTTGGTAGCCATAGTCCATAGGCTCGCGTGTGCTGTATCCAAAACCCCACAGGTCAAGAGCATAGACTTTGAATCTCTCGGCAAGCACATCTATGTTACTTACCCACAAGTAAGAGTCGTAGAAGAAGCCATGCAGAAGAATAACTGGGGCTCCTTCACCCTTCTCAATATAATGGGTCGGCTGTCCGTCTAGATCAATGAATTTCCCTTGGGCAAATCTATCTGCCCAGTCTTCAAGAGGCTGACTACTCCAGCGTATGAATGCAGACATATCTGTCTCCTCCTTTTAACTCAGAAGTCAGCCCAACAAGTGATGTGGAAAACACTCGTAATTTGAAAAGAACTCCTCGAACTTGTCTAGCACATAGTTTATCCGCACATCGTCCAGCCCCGGATAAACTCCAATGAAGAAGGAGTTCCTCATCACCAGATCGGAGTTCTCCAGTTTCCCCACCAGCTTGCACTTCATGTCTCGATAGCCGGGCTGTTTGAGGATGTTGCCAGCGAAGAGCAATCTGGTCTCGATGCGAGCATCCTCGAGCCAGCGCAGCAGTTCCTGGCGGCTGAAGGGTGCCTCGTGTTTCACGGTGATGGGAAAGGCAAACCAGGACACATCGGCCCGCTCGCTCCAGTGGGGGAGGATTAGATGGTCTTTGTGCCGCTTCAATCCTTCGAAGAGCCTCTGGAAGTTATGCTCCCGCTTTTCTATGAAGCCTGGCAGCTTCTCCAGTTGGGCAATCCCCAAGGCCGCCTGGATATCGGTGGGCCTGAGGTTGTAGCCAATGTTGGTGTAGAGGTACCTGTGGTCGTAAGTGCCGGGCCCTTCGGCAGCCCTTCGACGGGGCTCAGGACAAGGCTCAGGACAGGGCAGGCCGGATATTTCCCACTCGAAGCGCCGCCCACAAGCGCCGTTAGGATCTGCGGTGTTGTACTTGCACCAGCAGGCGCGGCCCCAGTCTCGGATGGAGCGGGCGATCTTGGCCAGTTTCCTGTCGTTGGTGATGACAGCGCCGCCTTCTCCTGTGGTGATGTGATGGGCCGGATAAAAGCTCAGGGTGCCCAGGCGGCCGAAAGTGCCCACGTGCCTGCCGTCGAAGCGCGAGCCCAGCGCGTCGCAGGCATCCTCGATGACGAAGAGCCCCCATTTTTCGGCCAACTTCATGATCTCATCCATCTCGCAAGGGTTGCCTAAGGTGTGAGGCACGAAGATGGCCTTGGTCCTCTCGGAGATAGCCTCTTCTAAGGCGGAGACATCGAGGTTGTAGGTACCTAGCTCGCAATCCACGAAAACGGGGATCAGGCCGTTTTGAATCAGGGGGGCAACCGTGGTGGGGAAAGTGACAGCGGGGGTGATCACCTCGTCGCCTCTTTCTAGATGTCCCTTGAACTCCCTGGAACAAAGCGTCGCGACGGCCAGGAGGTTGGCCGAGGAGCCAGAGTTCACAAATACAACATCCGAGACATCCAGGAACTTGCCTAGCTCTTCCTCGAATTCCTCGGCGTAGCGCCCCATGGTCAGCCAGAACTCCAACACGGCATCCACCATGGTGATCATCTCCCGCTCGTCGTAGACTCGCCCTGCGTAATGAACTTTGCTCTGACCGGGGATGAAAGGTTGCTCCCCGTGCTCCAAGCGGTAGAATTCCGCGATCTTCTTGAAGATTTCGCGCTTGAGAGAATCAGCATCACTCATCGAAAGCTCCCGCTTTGAACTGTTCGGTGTACCAGGCGATGGTCTTTCTCAGCCCATCTTCCAGGCTTACCTGCGGCTGCCAGCCCAACAACTCTCTGGTTTTGCTGCTGTTGGAGTAGAGTCGCCATATCTCCCTCGGACGATAGGGCAACGCCCCGATCAGGGGCCTCACGGGATGGCCCTTCGGCGAGCTCAGGACAGGGCCCATCAACTCTAGCACCTTCAGCACCACATGCTTAATAGGGTGCTCTTCTCCCGTGCCCAGGTTGATGGTCTGTCCAATGGCCTTTTCTGAGAGGGAGGCCCTGATGCAGCCCTCAACTATGTCGTCAACGTAGGTGAAATCGCGGGTCTGCTCTCCTCCGGTCATTTCAAAGTCTTCCGCTCGTAGGGCAGAGATGATCGCCTGGGGGATGAGGGCTCGTGCGCTCTGGCATGGGCCGTAGACGGTGAAAGGCCGCACGGTGACGATGGGGTAGCCGTGCGTTCTGTGATACATGCTGCAAAAGAGCCAGGCCGCCGACTTGGAGGCAGCATAGGCGTTGATGGGATCGACCATCTGATCCTCGTGCATGGGCGGGGTATTGTGGCCATACTCGTAGCAGGTGCCGGTGTTGATAAAGCGATCGCATTCCGTCTCTCTGAGGGCCTCCAGCAGATTCAGCGTGCCGATCACGTTGACCTGTACGGCCAACCTCGGGTCCACGCCGGGCTCGGTGACCCCCACGGCGGCCAGGTGATAGACCTTGGAGGGCTCACATTCTCGCACCAACCTCCGTACCATCTGGCCATCACGCAGGTCAACCTCGTGGACGCGCACCTTGCCCAGGATGCCCGCGATGTTGGCTGCGCTTGCCCCAGGTTCTACGGCCAGGGTCACCTCAGCACCCTCGGCCACCAGCCGCTCCGCCAGGTGCGAGCCGATGAAGCCGGTGGCGCCGGTGACCAGAACACGCACGACCCACCCCCTCCCAGCCTCCCCCTACGAGGGGGAGGAGTTTTGAAAGAACTCCCGATACCAGGCCAAAGTCTCCCGCAAACCCGCTTCCAGTGTCCACTGTGGCTCCCAGCCCAGCAGCCTCCTGGCCTTCTCGCTGCGAAGGTATTGATGACGTATCTCGTGGAGGGGCTCGTTGAGAATGATGGGCTCCAGGTCCGGCCGGCCGGCCATCTCCAGGATGGCCTCGATTACTTCCAGCACCGTCTTGGGGTCGTTGAGGCCAAAGTTGAAAGCCTGTCCCCGCCCTTTGGCAGCCCTTCGACGTGGCTCAGGACAGGGCTCAGGACGACGGATCGCCGGGTCGTCCAGGTGCTCGGCCAGCAGGATGTAGGCGCTGATGATGTCTTCGACATAGAGGTAATCGCGCGTCGGTGTGCCGTCGCTGCGCACGATGGGCCGTTCGCCCCGCAGCACCGAGCGCATGGTGCCCGGCACCACCCGATCCCAGTGCAGGTCGCCGCCGCCGTAGATGTTCCCGCAGCGGGTGATGCCCAGCGGCAGGCCGTATGTCTCGGCGTAGGCCAGGGCGATGAGATCAGCGCAGGACTTGGAGACCTCGTATGGATGTCGCCCTTGCAGCGGCGTGTCCTCACTGTAGGGTAGGTCCTCGTGCTCCCCGTAGGCCTTATCACTGGAGGCGATCACCAACCGGGTGAGCGTTGGGCAGCGGCGGGCAGCCTCCAGCACCGTCCACGTGCCCTTGACATTGGTCTCGAAGGTGGATAGTGGAGCACGGTTGGCGACAGTGACCAGTGCCTGGGCCGCCAGGTGAAAGCAGGTGTCAACCTGGTATTCGTTGAAGACTCGCTCCATCAGGGCGTAGTCGGTCACTGAGCCGCGCACGCGGATGATACGCTTGTCGTAGCCCGAGCGGACGAGCTGCGACCGGGGATCCTCGTCGTAGACTAGCCCCACCACATTGGCCCGTCGGTCAACCAGGGCCATGGTCAGCCAGGAGCCCAGGATGCCGGTGCAGCCGGTGACGAAGACGTTTCTATCCTGCCATTTGAACTCTGAGCTTTGAGCTTTGAACTTCATTCCCCCTGCTCCCTTGTCATTCCCGGATCTTCCACGGTGCGTTACCTGAGGCCCATAGCTCGTTCAAGATGCGCAGATCGGTTCGCGTGTCCAAACACTGCCAAAAGCCGTCGTGTCGGTAGACGGCCAGTTGCCCATCGGCGGCCAATTGCTCCAAAGGCTCCTTTTCAAGGACGCTGTTCTCATCAAGGTAGTCGAACACCTCTCGGTTGAAGACGAAGAAGCCGCCGCTCACGAGGCCGTCCAGTTGAGGCTTCTCTTTGAAGGCCGTGACCAGGCCCCTGCCATCGCTCTGCACGACCCCGAAACGAGAGAAGGGGTGCACCCCGGTCACGGTGGCGATTCTTCCCATCTTCTTGTGAAACCTCAGCAGGGTAGCGATGTCTATGTTGGCCACGCCGTCACCGTAGCTGGCGAGGAAGGTGTCCTCTTGGATGTACTTCTCGATCCGCTTGATGCGGCCGCCGGTGTTGGTCTCCAGGCCGGTATCGGCCAGAGTAACGGTGAAGTCCTCCTCATCGTGAGTGTCGTGGAAGGCCAGCTCATGTTTCGGCCCCAGGGTGATGGTGAAGTCTCTGGTCATGCACTCGTAGTCGAGGAAGTAGCGCTTGATAGTCTCGCCCTTGTAGCCCAGACATAGTACGAAGTCCTTGCAACCGTAGTGGGCGTAGATCTTCATGATGTGCCAGAGGATGGGCTGATCGCCGATGGGCACCAGTGGCTTGGGCCGAAACTCCGTCTCGTGCTCCATGCGGGTGCCCCTCCCCCCGCAGAGTATGACCACTTTCTTGGGATTAAGTCCCATATCTCTCCCTCATCGTTTCCGAGATCGCCGCTGTCAGCTCGAAAGCGCGCTCCGCTGCTTCCTCCGAGAGGGTGCGCAGGCCACAGGAGGGGGTGATCAGTGAGGAGTTGATGAGATCATCAAAGGAGATGCCTTTCCTCACCAAAAGGTTCATCGCCTCGTGCAATCGCGCGTCCAGGCTCTCCACCGTCTCACTCATCAAAGCCTTCTCATCGTCCGCAGGGACGATGCCCCAGGCAATGATGCCACCGCGCTTCAGGAAGGCCCTCACCTCGTCTGCGTACAGGGAAAAGGCCTGGCCATAGCTGTAGGTGTCGAAGCTAATTATCTCCGCCGAGGTGGACAGCAGCAACGACCAGTCGGTGTTGCCGCAGCAGTGGGTGCCTTTGATCCCCGCGAGGCCGGCGAAGACCTCCTCCAGGAGAGTTATCACCTGTTCTCTGTTCAGCGAGATGTAAGCCGAGCCGAAGGCGCTCATGTAGGGCTCGTCAATGAAAACTATGGTGGTCGGCGCTAGCTTACGCAGCTCTTGCTCCTGCCAGGCGGCCTTAAGGCGGAGGTGCTTGGCCAGAGCGTCGGCCAGGATGTCGTAGTAGAGCACCGGGCGGCGATCCTGATCAACCACGGTGAGCCCCCAACTGATGGGTCCCGTTACCTGCCCCTTCACTACCGCTGGCTGGAAGTCGTCGGGCGATAGCGCCTGGGGAAACGCCGCCAGGCCAGCCGCGTAGTCAGCGCCGAGGGCGCCGTAGCTCAAATCATTCTCCAGGTAGGCCAGGTAGAGACGTTCCAGGCCGGGGTCCAGGTCTTTAGCCCGATCCACGTAGATGCGCTGGTCCTCCAGTACCACGCCGGGGAAGCCCTCGCTGAACTGAACGTACATGTTCTCCAAAAAGGTGCGCCCGGGAAGCTGTGGCCAGGCAGGTATTTGACGAAAACTTTCCAATACCAACTCACAGGCGCCCTGCGGATCTGTATGGGGAAGGCTGCCGAGGTGCAGGGGCAACAGGTTAGGCTCGAATCTCCTCATCGGCAACTCCTTGTCCTGAGTAGCCGCAGGCGTATCGAAGGGCTTTGGCTCTCCTCAGGCCTGGCGTAAAGGGCGGATAAACGATCCCCTCCTCGGTCACGATGCCCGTGATGTAGCGGTGAGGGGTGACGTCGAAGGCCGGGTTGTAAACGGGAACCCCTTCAGGCGCAATGCCCACTCCGCCCACCTGTGTCACCTCGGCCGAATCCCGCTCCTCGATGGTGATCTGCTCGCCAGAGGGCAGCGACAGGTCAACGGTCGAGGTAGGAGCGACCGAGTAGAAAGGGATGCCGTTCTCTTTGGCCAGCACAGCCAGCTTGTAGGTGCCGATCTTGTTGGCCACGTCGCCGTTGGCGGCCACCCGGTCGGCTCCCACCAACACGATGTCAACCTGGCCCGTGAGCATGAGGTGGCCAGCGGCGTTGTCGGCGATGAGGGTCATGGGGATGCCGTAGCGCATCAGCTCCCAGGCCGTCAGGCGCGCCCCCTGCAACCTCGGCCTGGTCTCGTCCACCCAGACGTGGATGCGCTTGCCCTGCTCGTAGGCGGTGCGGATCACCCCCAAAGCGGTGCCGTAGTCCACTGTGGCCAGGGAGCCGGTGTTGCAGTGGGTCAGGATGTTGTACCCGTCCTCGATCAGCTCCGCTCCGTGAGCAGCCATGCGCCTGTTGACCTCCACGTCTTCGTCGGCAATGCGCTGGGCCTCGGCCACCAGTGCGTTCGCTATCTGTTCCACCTGGGTGTACTGGGCTTTTCGCGCCTGCTCCAACATCCGCTCCAGGGCCCAGGGGAGGTTAACAGCCGTGGGGCGGGTCCTCCGTAGAGTAAGCGCTGCTTCCTCAAGATTGGCCAGCAGTTCGGCGCGGGTCTTTGCCTTGCTCCCTCGTGCGCACAAGGCCAGGCCGAAGGCCGCCGCCGCCCCGATGGCTGGTGCGCCTCGGATGTACATCTCCTTGATAGCCCGCGCCACCTCCCGATAGTCAGTGAACTGAGCTATGACGAGCTCTCGGGGCAGCTTGCGCTGGTCAATCATCTTCACCACACCGTCGTCCCACTCGATGGTTCTCATGGTGATACTTCCTCACAAGACAACAAAAAATCTCTCTGATGAGAGATAAAGCCAAGATTACATCTCATCTTTGAGAACGCCGAGGCATCACAGCGAATCGGCGCTCTGCCGGAATTGGCACCATGGCTAGTTGCTGGTCGCTGGAGGATGGTTTATACACACCACAAGCTGAGCCTACCAGTGGCTAGCAACCAGTAACCAGACTGGTTGCCGGGGCTTCGCAGGGCCGGTCCCTCCACCCCTCTGGATAAGAGTGTCCAGATTATCAAGTTGTTGACGCTATAGTAACATATCTAAGGTATTTTGTCAAGCTCAGGTAAGTTGACAATCTTCGCCGATGTGGGGATAATAAGGGTATGAATTGGAGAACATCAGTCTGCAAAATCATAGTGGTTTCACTGGCTTTAGCTTGCACGGTCTGGAGTTGCCGCGGACAGGGAAGCACACCATCGCTGACGGCTACGCTGGTGCCGACAGGCACGCCCAGGCCCACTTTTGCTGCCACCTTTACTCCCACCCTCACCCCCACTCTCACTCCTACACCTACGCCCACTCCTACTCTCACTCCTACACCTACACCCACCCCTACGCCCACTCCTACACCTACACCCACCCCTACTTTCACCCCAACAGCTACGCCCAACCCTACTCTCACCCCTACTCTCACCCCTACCCCCACCTCGATGCCTCAGCCCGCCGAGCGGCTTGAGGCTGGGCTCACTTATCAGAGAAATGGCGACTACGCACGGGCCATCGCTGAATACCAGGCCCTTCTATCCAACAAACCTACGGAGGAGCAAGCCAGGGAGGCCAGTTTCCTCATCGGCGAAAGTCACTTTTTGAATGGGGACTATCAACCGGCGGAGGAGGCCCTTGAGAGATTCTTGCAGGATTATCCTGAGGATGAGCGCGGTGTCCAAGTCCTCTTCCTCTTGGCTAGAAGCTACGATGGGGCGGGGGACTGTACGACGGCTATCGAATACTACCGCAAGTACCTGGCTCAGAGAGACGTCATAGCTGATTACGTGCACGAGCTCATCGGCGACTGCTACGTGAATCTGGAAGACTACTCTCAAGCTATCGTGGCTTATGAGGACGCTATGCAAGAAGCCCCCAACCCTGAGCGTGAACTACAGCTTATGGAGAGGTTGGCTGACGCTTATTCAAACAGGGCCGACTATGGTGAGGCCATCGCTTGGTATGAAACCCTTCTCACAAAAGTGAAGAAGGACGACCGGCGGGCCAAGGTCGAGTACCTGATCGGCCAGGCCTACCTGAAGTGGGGGAAGACGCAGGAGGCCCACGAGCACTTTCTGGAAGCGGTGGACCGCTATCCTAAGGCCAGTCATGCTTATCTGGCGTTGGTGGAGTTGGTGGAGGCCGGCGTCGAGGTGGATGACTATCAACGAGGGCTGGCGGATTACTATGCTGGCGCCTATTGGCCAGCTATCCGGGCCTTCTACCGCTACATTGAGAACAACCCAGATCATACAGGCGATCCCAACTACTACATCGGTTTGGCTTACCTGGAGGTAGGCTATTATGACTCGGCGGTAAGCGCCTTCGACATTCTCCTTGAGTCTCATCCCACGAGTACTTATTTTGGCCAGGCCTGGCTGGAGAAGAGTAAGGCTCTCGCCAGCCAAAACCGCCATGACGAGGCTCTGAGCACCTACCGGGAGTTTGCGCGGCTCTACCCAGGCCACGAGTTGGCAGGGGAGGCCCTTTGGCGGGCTGCCTCTCTCTCTGAGGCAGATAGGGATTACTACGAAGCAGCGCGCGGTTACCTGGATTTGCAGGTGAAATATCCTCAGGGACAGCGCGCCGCAGTTGCCCTCTTCCAAGCGGGACTGTGCTATTACCGGCTGGGCGAAGGCGAGAAAGCCATTGAAGCCTGGCAGGAATTGCTAGATACTTATGAGCAATCCGACCTGCATATCCAAACCCTCTTTTGGATCGGAAAGGCGCTGCTCGAGCTGGGTAGAACGGGACAAGCTCGCACCTACTTGGAGAAGGCGGCCTCTGCGGACTCGGAAGGGTATTACCCTCTACGTGCTAGAGACTTGGGCCAGGAGGGGAGTGCCGTCAGGCCTTTCAAGGGCAGAATTGTCACTTCGACTGACGAGACGGCCGAGCGAAAGGAAGCCGAAGCTTGGCTGACCACCTGGCTAAAGGGGTCCAGTCACGATCGTGGCTTGGGTAGCCTGAGCCCCACGATAGAGGAAGATCTGCGCTTCAAGCGAGGCGAGGAGTTGCTGGCTGTGGGCTTGCTGGACGAAACCAGAGGAGAGTTTGATGTCTTGCGGAAAGAGCTGCTTACTGATCCTTTGACCCTCTATCAACTTGCTTTATCTTTCCGCGAGCGGGGTCTGCATCGTCTATCCATCCTTTGTGTCGGGAGGTTGGTCCGGCTCTCGCCTGCCGAGTCGGTCAGCCAGGCGCCGCGCTTTTTGCAGCGCTTGGCTTACCCCCTCTACTTCGATGACCTGGTGCTGGCCGAGGCCCAGGCCAACGGTCTCGATCCTTTGGTGCTCTTTGCCCTGATCTGGCAGGAGAGCCTCTTCGAAGGACAGGCCACCTCCTGGGCTGGAGCGCAGGGTTTAACTCAGGTTATACCTCCCACTGGTGAGTGGATTGCCCTGCAGTTGCGCTGGAAAGACTATCAGGCCAAACATCTCTATCGGCCTTACCTCAACGTTAAGTTCGGGGCCTGGTACCTGGCCCGGCAACTCAAGGATTTTGAGGACAACCTTTTCGCCGCCCTGGCTGCCTACAACGGAGGACCGGGGAATGCAAAACGTTGGCTGGAGCTGGCAGGGGATGGTGACGACGACCTCTTCGTGGAGAGCATATCCAAGGCCGAGACCAGGCGCTACGTCGAAAAGGTCTATGAGCACTACGCCAGGTATCGTGCGCTTTACGGAGGGGAGTGATGTATAGCTTGGATGATACTATTGCAGCCATCTCTACCCCCATCGGAGAGGGAGGGATCGGCATCGTCAGGATGAGTGGACCAGAGGCTTTAGCCATCCTGCAGAAGATTTTCGTCAAGGGCAAACGCGCTAACCCTTCGACTGAGCTCAGGACAAGCCTCCAACCTCCAACTTGTAACCTCCAGCTTCCAAACTACCTCCACTACGGCCACGTCGTTGATCCCGAGACCGCTGAGGTCGTTGATGAGGTGTTGGCTTCCTACATGGAGGCTCCTCGCACTTACACCCGCCAGGACGTAGCGGAGATCAACTGCCACGGGGGCATCGCCCCCCTGCGCCGTACTCTGGAGCTCTGCCTGCGCCAGGGAGCGCGGCTGGCCTCCCCTGGCGAGTTCACGCTGCGGGCCTTTATCAATGGGAGGATAGACTTAGCCCAGGCCGAAGCGGTGCTGGACATCGTGCGAGCCAAGACCGAGGCGGGGCTAAGGGTGGCCATTGGCCAGTTGGAAGGGCGCCTCTCCGAGCTGGTTCGGGCTCTGCGTGGACAGCTCATAGACGTTCTAGCCTATCTGGAGGCGACCATAGACTTCGAAGAGGATGAGATCCCAGAGCGGGACATCGCCCCCGATCTGGAGGGAGTGCACAGGCAGTTGGAGAAGCTGCTAGCCCACGCCGACCGGGGGATAATCTACCGCCAGGGAATCCGCACGGCCATCATCGGCAAGCCAAACGTGGGCAAGTCGTCTTTGCTCAATGCCCTCTTGCGCACCAGCCGGGCCATTGTCACCCCCATCCCCGGCACAACCCGCGACACCCTGGAGGAGACCCTCAACCTGCAGGGCATCCCCTTGGTTTTGGTGGATACTGCTGGCATCGTCGCTGAGACGGAAGACGTCATCGAGCAGTTGAGCATTGAGCGCAGCCGGAAGGCGCTGGCTCAGGCCGATTTGGCCCTCCTGGTCGTAGATGGGAGCAATCCTCTCACCGAAGCTGACCACCAGATCGCTGGCCTGGCCGCTGGCAAGATCGCCATCCTGGTGGTCAACAAGATTGACCTGCCTCGGGCGGGGGGTAGCCTTGGCATCCTACCTGAGGCGCCGCGGGTGGAGATATCGGCTCTGACGGGAGCGGGACTAGAAGAGTTGGAAGAGGCGATTGTAGACATCGTTTTCTCTGGCCAGGTGCTGGCTTCTGATGAAGCCCTGGTCTCAAGTCCCCGCCACAAGGACATCTTGAGGAGGGCTTTGGATCACGTGGCCAGCGCCCAGGGGGCTCACGCTCGAGGGATGCCCGCTGACTTTGTGGCCATTGACCTCACGTCAGCCGTGAACGCTTTGGGTGAGATCACTGGCGAGACGGTTACCGAAGACCTTTTGGAGACGATCTTCAGCGAGTTCTGCGTGGGAAAGTAGGCGGTGGGGGAGAGGTGGATTTATCCTCGGGCGAAGTAAGCTAGTGCCAACCTCACCCTTTCTTCTATCGCCATCTCTTCATCGGGCAGGGACTGAAGGGCGGCTTGAGCTTCAACCACGCTGTAGCCCAGGCTGGTCAGGGCGGCGATGACGTCGGCATCGGCCTCGGTGAGAAAGGGTATCGCCTCTGGGCCGAACTGGACCTCAACGCTGTCCTTGAGATGAAAGACGATCTTCTTGGCCATCTTGGGACCGATGCCAGGCACCGTGGCCAACACCTCGGCGTTCCCCTGGGCGATGGCCAGGCGTAGTGAATCGGGTGGCATAGTGGAGAGCATAGCCAGGGCCACCCTGGGACCCACGCCCGAGACACGCAGGAGCAGCTCAAAAAGGGCCAGCTCGTCCTCGCTATTGCAGCCGTAGAGGGTCAGCTCGTTCTCCCGCACGTGAAGGTGGGTGAAGAGCTCCACCTGGCGGCCAATCGCCTCTGAAGTCTCCAGGAACGAGGTCGGGACGTAGACCTTGAAGCCGATCCCTCCCACACTGACGATAAGGTACTCCTTCCCTATGGCCTCGATCCTCCCCTTCAGGTTGGCGATCATCGTCTCTCGATCTCCTCGGCTCTTCTGGCGAAGTCCTTCATCCGAGCGGAGTGGATGTGGCAGATGGCAACGGCGATGGCGTCGGCAGCATCGTCGGGCTGGGGCACACTATCCAGGCCCAGGAGCCTCTTGACCATTTCCTGCACCTGATCCTTGGTGGCTCGCCCGTAGCCGACCACTGCCTGCTTGACCTCCAGGGGCGTGTACTCGTGGACTGCGATCTCAGCGTTGGCCATAGCAAGCAGGGCTACCCCGCGCGCCTGGCCTACGCTCAGAGCGGTGCGAACATTGCGGCTGAAGAAGAGCTTCTCGACTGCTGCCACCGCAGGCTGCCGCTCCTGGATAAGGGCCGTCAACTGGCGGTAGATCTCCTGCAAGCGCTGGGGCTGTGATTCATCCGAGGAGGTGGTTATCGCCCCGTAATCCACCAGTCTCAGATTGTCGCCCTCACCCCATACCAGGCCGTAGCCGGTGATAGCCGTGCCGGGATCAACTCCCAGGACCAGATTCTCGTTTTTGCTCATTCTGGCTAGGTTGAGGTCCACTGGTCGTATTTGGCCATCATCTCATCGGTGATGTTCAGGTTGGAGGAGACCTGCTGGACGTCTTCCAGCTCCTCCAGGGCATCAATAAGGATCATGGCCTTTATGGTCTCCTTCTCCCCCAGCTCCGCCAGGCTCTTGGGAAGCATGGAGATCTCCGCCGAATTCAGGGCAATCCCATTCTTCTCCAATGACTCTTTGACTTCTTGAAAGTCATTGGCCAGGGTGAAGACCTCCACCAGGTCGCTTCCGACGGTGACATCGTCGGCTCCGGCGTCTATGGCCAGCAGCGCCAGCTCGTCGGGATCGGAATCGTTGGGGGAGACGGTGATGTAGCCCTTGGACTCGAAGAGCCAGGCCACGCAGCCGCTCTCACCCAGGCTGCCACCGTAGCGGTTGAAGGCGCGGCGCACATCGGACACTGCCCGGTTGCGATTGTCCGTCAGCACGTGCACCAGCAGCGCCACGCCGTGGGGGCCGTAGCCTTCGTAGCGGACCTCCTCGAGCTCTGCGCCCTTTTCGGCGCCGGTGCCCCGTCTGATAGCCCGCTCGATGTTGTCCTTGGGCATGTTAGCTGCCTTGGCCTTGTCTATGGCCAGGCGCAGCTTGAAGTTAACGGCGGGGTCGCCGCCCTCCCGCGCCGCTAAGACAATCTCGCGCCCCAGCTTGGTGAAGAGCTTGCCTCGCTTGGCGTCCGTTGCCCCCTTCTTGCGCTTAATCGTTGACCATTTTGAATGTCCTGACATACTCGCACCCCCTTCCAAACTCGCCCCTCCAGCGGGGCCGAAAGGCCATGTGATACACTCTAATTATACTACTGGAAACTAAAAAACGCTAGCCACAAACGCATCACGTTTCACGGCTCCGTGAGGATCGGAGGCGATAGTTCACAAACTCGATCACTATGGGTAGAACCGAGATGAAAATAATCGCCAGGATGACCATAGTGAAATTGCGTTTGACCAAGGGAATGTTGCCAAAGAAGTAGCCTCTGAAAGTGAAAATAGCGATCCAGACCAACCCGCCTATGACGTTATAGCTTATGAAACGCCAATAGGTTTTCTTCCCAATGCCGGCCACAAAGGGCGCGAATGTACGGATGATGGGAATGAATCGGGCCAGAATACGGAGACACAGAGGACACGGAGTTCTTGAAGCTTATCTCTGTGCGCTCAGTGTCTCCGTGGTGAGAGATATTGCTCTGTTCTAACCGTACGCCTCGACGGCTTCCAGGAAGGCGGCGACGTTCTCCCACGGGATGTCCGGCTCGTCAATGTCGTAGGCGGGACTGAGGATGAGGCCGGCGCGGCCCAGGGTCTCGATGCGGTGCTTGACCTCCCTGCGGATGGCGTCAGGTGTGGCAAAGCTGAAAGTAGTGTGGTAGCCCACCGTGTCCCACAGCGCCAACTGGGGGCCGAACCGTTGGCGGATGCGAGCGGCGTCCATGTGATCCGGCTGCAGCGGTTTGATGGGGTTCACGCCGATCTCCATCAAGTCGCCAACGACGGGCTCAAAGTAGCCGTCGCTGTGGTAGAGGACGCGCAGGCCGGGCTTGATGGCCCGGGCTGCCTGGATGATGGTCGTCAGGCGCGGCTTGAAGAACTCGTGCCAGGTGGCCGGGCTGATCATCATCGTCCCCGGCATCCCCACGTCATCGTCGAGGGCCAGCACGTCCACGCCAGCGCGGGCCAGCGTTTCGGCGTTGCGGCGGGCCAGGTCGGCCAGCCGGTCGAGGAGAAAGTGCGCCCAGGTGGGGCGCTCGAGCAGGTCTATGAGGAAATTCTCCAGACCGCGCAGCCGCCAGGCAGCCTCGAACAATTCGCCGCCCAGGTGGGGCAGGTTGCTGCCAGCAGCCAGGCCGCGGGCGTGCAGAGTCCGCACCTGGCCGCCCAGAGCCTCGATGTGGTAGGGCCGGCTGACGTCGGGAAAGGGAAAGCTGCGCAGGTCGTCCAGCGAGCGGGCGCGGGCCAGGGGGCTGCGGTACTCAGAGGTTTGAGGGCGGTAGCCCCAACGGGCATAGGTTGCCACCTGAGCCGCGCTGCCCAGCCGCGTGTCCGGAGAATAAGGGCTGGCCAGACGTTCCAGGGCCTTCTCCTCCGGCGAGAGGGGGAACTGCACAAAGTCTACGTCCACCAGGTCGGGCCGGTATTGGCCGGGTGGGACCAGGCGCTTGAGGTCCACGTGGTAAAAGCCCAGCGCGCAGGGGACGCGGTCCGGTTCGCCGCCATCCAGCGCGGTCAACAGTCGCTGGCGAGCGTTCATGAAGACGCCTCCAACAAAACGGTCACGCCCCGTCGTGGTTCGCGCAGCACCGCTGCCACCAGCAATGCCCCCACCAGCAGGACGGCGGCGTTGAGGTAAAAGGGCGTGTCCCAGGTTCTCGTACAGCCAGCCGCGCGACCACCGGCACCAGGGACGTGGCTGAGAAGAACCCGCCCACCTCCAGCGCAGTGGCGCCCAGTTCCTTGCCGTAGATGGGCAGCACGAAGGAGAGGATGCCGAAGGGAAAGGACACCCAAAAGGTCGCCCACCAGAGCATTTTTAACGTTCGGCATTGCGGCAGCATTGACGATTTGCTCATTGTTACGTCCAAAAAATCATCGTCACACCCACCATCGCCACCACCGTCCCCACGATGGCCCGTTGGGTGATGCGTTCTTTGAAAATCCAATGCACCATCGGTAACAGAATCACCGGACTCAACGACATCAACGTGCACGCGATTCCCACGTGGGTTAACTGGACTGCTGCCAGCGAAAGGGTCATGCCGATGAATGGCCCCGCTACCGTCCCGCTCAGGATAGCCCATTGGGCTCGCCTGATGCGCAATCCCTCGACGGTGGGACCGAGCTGGCCCTGGATCAACGCCCACAGCCAGATCAGCATCGTCGCCACCGACAACCGCATCAGGCTTGCCGAAAGCGCGGGGAAGTCGCCGGCCATCCCTCGCTTGGACAGGATCAGTCCCAACGCCTGCCCGGACGCACCGCCGATTCCGCACAGCACACCGATGACGTAGTTCCTGGGGTTGCCGTCCTCAGGGGCCGAGTTGTCCCGTTCCGAGACCACCCAGGCGACGCTGCTCATCGCCACGATGATCGCGCCGATTTCCAATGGGCTCAGCGTTTCGCCCAAAAAGACCCAGGCCAGCAGCGTGCCGATCACCGGCACCAAGGTCATCAACAGCATCGAAAGGCGTGCCCCGATCAAGGCAAAGGCTTGGAACAACATCGCATCGCCCAGTACCAGCCCGCTGATGGCGGACAATCCTAACCATCCCCAGCGGGATGTTTCTGCGTGGATGGGCAACGCCTCGCCTTGCCACAATAGATGAGTGATCGCCAGAAACAAAGTCGCCAGCGGCAACCGCACCCGGTTGACAAGCTGAGAACCAACCTGTTTGCTGGCAATCGTGAAAAAAAGAGATGTGGCTGCCCAGCACACGGCTGTGGTCAGGGCAACGATTTCACCGAGGTAAGCTTGCAAAACTAGACCTTGCCTCTTTCGGTCCATCTGTTGTAGATCAGTTGAAGCAATAAGCCAACTAACCCATACAAGACTATGGAAGTGACAACATGGACCTGCGGAATTCTGAGAATCCAGGGGATGGTGTAGTGAGCCTGCGGGGAGATTATATCGCCAAAGTACTGGATTGACATGTTGTGAATCTGGTCGCCAAGGAGTGCGCCCAAAACATTGAAGTAAAAACTTGAGTCGGCGGGCCACGCCCAGGCTGTTAAGAATCCTACTGCAATCCCAAACACCGGGAAACCGAGGAGGATGGCCTTCTTCGAAGAGACCTGCATTTTGCGGAAAGCCATAACCAGCCCCAGAATAACAAGCCCGTATATCGCTGGAAGAATGAAGAGCGGTAATACAATACCGAAGATCATGGCATCACCTCTTGTTGACTTGCGCCGCCTCCTGGGGTGGGGGCGGCACGGTCTCCTGCTCGCGGGTAGGCTCAGTTCTTGTGTCCACTTGCCAACTCGGCGATCAATTGATGGATGCGGTCCAGTCCCGCCCGCAGGTAGTCGGGCGGCAGGCCAAAGCTGATTCGCAGGTGGTGATCCAGGCCAAAATGGTCTCCCGGCACGATGAGCACGCTCTTTTCGTGCATCAGCCGCTCCACCAGTTCGGTCGAGTTGACATCGAGATGATAACGCACAAAGACGATGGCCGCCGCCTGGGGCGGGACCAGAGTGAAGGTCCCTTCGTAGCTCCGCCCTTCGACAGGCTCAGGACACCGCAGCCATCCATCCAGAATGGGAAAGCCGCGGCGGATGTAGTCTCGTGCTCGCTGGATGAGACGGGGCCGCACCTGGGGAGACAGAGCGATGGCCGCCAGCTTGTCGGCCAGCATGGTGGCGCTGATGGTGGTGTATTCATGGCGAGCCCAGATGTCATCTACGATGTCCGCTGGCCCCACCACCCAGCCAATACGCAGCCCTGGCAAACCATAGGCTTTGCTCAGACTGTTCATGGCCAGCACCCTATCGTACCGGCCCCAGAAGGAGGGCGTCTCGGTATCGGTCAGTCGCTCCGCTCCGCGATAGACCTCGTCGGCCAGGAGCCAGGCCCCGACCCGCTCGGCGGCGGCCACGATGGCGTCCATCTCCTCCTGAGTGAGAATGTAGCCCGTAGGGTTATTGGGGTTGCAGACGGCGACGAGCTTCGTCCTCTCCGTGACAACCTCGTCCAACTCGCCCAGGTCGGGAGCCCAGCCCCGCTCCTCTTGGAGATGAAAGGCCCTGACCCGAAAGCCGAGATTGTGGCCGAGACCCCAAATCTGCATGTAGTTGGGCAGCATCACTACCATCTCGTCCCCCGCCGCGAGAAGAGTTTGGAGGGTGATGAAGTTGGCCTCAGCGCACCCGACGGTGACCAGTACGTTGTCGGGCATCGCCCCAGGATAGAGAGCGGCGATGTGCTCCCGCAGTTCGACGGTGCCGTTGGTCTGGGGGTAGTTTAGCTCCGTGGCCAGCAGCTCCTCGACCATGGTGGGATCGTCCAGAAGCTCACGAACGGTGACGGGATGAACACCGCTCTCCGACAGGTTGTACTCCACGATGTTCTCCCATTTGGACATCATGCGTTCCATGTCGAACGGCTGAAATGTGGTCATGCGATTAATCCTCCGTCATTACGATAACGCGGTCGGCGGCAGTGGTGCGGCGGCCGATGTTCCCAGATCGCAACACTGCCGTCAGCGGTAAGTGGTCGGATGTCCCTTTCCTGGTCTTCTTGCTGAAAGGGCGGGGGCGCCCGCTGCGTGTCGCCACCAGAGAGTCGCGAAAGATATCCACGCTGTCCAGATCCAGGGTCAACCCAGATTCGGTCAATAGGCCGCGGCTGGCAATCAACTGGTCGAGCACCTGATAGGGATTGGTGAACTTCTCACCGCTTCTGAGTCCGTCCAGGAAGTCAGTCCCCACTTGTTGCTGCGGAAGAAACTTCCAGGTCGTGTTGAACAGGAACACCTCCTGGGCCCGGTAGTCGGTGGTTTCCGTTTCAAAGCCGTCAATGTCGTTCGTTCTCCCGACCACCCGATCCAGGTCGTTGGAGGCTCGCAGGTGATCCACCAGGCTCCGATCACTCGGCTCGTCGTTCAAGTCTCCCACCACTATCACCTTGGTTTTCTCTTGCAGTGTTAACCGGCGCTGGCTGGTGTCAACCACGCGGGTGAGAATAATTTTGTTGACTTCGGTACACACGCCGGTTAGACACAGCGGCAGGATGTCCATTGCAAAGCCCGGATTGATGCCCGTGCTCACGACGGCAACGCCATGTTGTTTCGCCAGGGTGTCAATGCGCTGGCAAAACTCTGGATTGCGCTGGAAGGGATAGAACAGCTCCTCAGTTGAGGAGACGACATGAGCGCCGGCACGGATGATAGTCGCCAGTTGTTCTTCGACGCGATCCAAGAACGAGAGGGTAGTATGCACCACGACTTGAGGACGCCAATCAGCGAGAGCTGCCGCCCCATCGCCGCGCACGGCGATGCCGAGGCTTTTATTCAAGCCGCAGATTTCCCCAATGTCTCTACCAACTTTTTGAGGATCAATGTCTATGCCACCGACGAGTTCGAGGCTGGGCTTTTGCAGGAGTACCTCGATGCAGGCCTGACCGATGGGGCCGAGGCCAAACTGGACGACCCGAATCGGGTTCATGGTCTTCCTGCGCAAGGATTTCGAACAGTGGCGTAACGTCATACCTTGGCCCTTGAGTTTTGGTATCAATTAGTCGGAGGTAGTTGGTCATAGTATTGTTGAGCAGCCTAGCTGATGATTGTACAGACTCATTTCCGCATAATGCTTTTATACGGAAATGTCGGCTCTCTGCCAAGGCCCTTCGACTACGCTCAGGACAGGGCCGCCCCTACGATAAGGTAAATCTACGCCACTGTCAACGTCGCCTCCAGCGCGCCGCTACGCATGTCGGTGCTGCCGTGGGTGGTGGCCCGCTTACTTTCTTACCCTCTGACCTACGACCATCCCTGCTCCTGCCCCCGCAACGACTAGGAACCCTGCTGCTGTCAGCCAGAGCCCCCAGCCGATGTGGATGGGCTGACCGTAAACCCTGTCCAAGGCGCTGCGAATGGAGAAGAATTGCCACAAGGGGAGGATTGCCCCAGCGAGGGAGACAACTATCAGCAGGCTAGCCACTATGGCGCTCGGCAGACGGCGATAGAACAGGGATGCCGCGATGATGGCCAAACAACCTGCCCCCGCCAAGAATTGCCGACGAAATTCGTCTGAGCTTAGAGCCTGGAGGACGAACGGGTAGGGGGGCAGGACGATAATCGCGAGCACGATAGCGATTATCACCATGATGGTTCTGGCCCACAGGGGATAGCGCAGGCGCCGGTTGCCACCTATCAGGGCCAGGCAGAGGGACGTGGCCAAAGGGGGCAAGCAAAAAAGCTCGCGGATCATAAACTCGGTGCCGACCCTCACGCCAGGCAGGAATTTGACGAACTCGGCCATGTCCAGGCCGCTCAGCACCAGAGCGGCCGTTTTGTGATTTACCCAGGGTCCCCAATAGCCAACCAGGACGAGGGCGATGCCTAGAGGAGTAAGTCTCTTCATCTGCTTTCTAATCGTTACATTCAAATCTGCGGCGGTGGTACAAGACTTCCGAAGTCTGGCAGACTTCGGAAGTCTAGAAGACAAAAGTGAAGATGAGGTCATTCACGTTGGTGTTGGTCGGCCCGGTGATGAGTAGATCACCCAGCTTCTGGAAAAAGTGGTAAGAATCGTTGTTAGCCAGGTACTGAGTGGCCGATAGGCCTGCCTCCTGTAAGAGAAGCGACGCTCGCCGCAGGCTGGAGCCATCGGCGATGGCTCCAGCCGCGTCGGTAGGCCCATCGGTGCCGTCGGTGGCCAGGGGTATTATCATGACATCCTCCAGGCCATCTATCTCCAGGGCAGCGCTGAGGGCCATCTCCTGGTTGCGACCTCCAAGGCCATCGCCGTGGACGGTGACTGTGGTCTCCCCGCCGGCTACCACGCAGGCTGGTCGGGACAGCGGGCGGCCCGAGTTGAGGATCTCCTTGGCAATGGCGGCGAAGACCTTGGCTACTTCTCTGGCCTCGCCCTCCACAAAGGTGGAAAGCAGCAAGGAGTGGAACCCTAACTCTTCAGCTCTGGCAATGGCCGCTTCAGCGGCAACCTCATTGCTGGCGATGACCAGGTTGTAAGTTCGGGTGAAGGTCTCATCGCCCTCTTTGGGTGTTTCCGGGATGAGGCCCTCCTTGCCCCGCTGCAGGCGCTCGACTATTGGCCTGGGGAGATCTTCAAGCAGGCCGTACTTCTCGATGACGCCGTTGGAATCGGCAAAAGTAGTCGTATCGGGAACGGTCGGCCCCGAGGCGATGACGTCTAGTGGGCTTCCCACCACGTCGGAGAGGATGAGGGAAACGATTTCGGCAGGGTAGGCCAGGCGAGCCAGGTTCCCTCCCTTGGTCTGGGAGAGGTGCTTGCGCACGGCGTTGATCTCGTTGATCGTGGCCCCACAGCGCAGGAGGGCATCGGTCAGCGACTTCATGTCTGCCAAGGTGATTCCCTCTGCGGGCAAGGTCATCAGAGCCGACCCGCCGCCCGAGATGAGACAGATAACCAGATCCCTGGCCGTGGCTTTACGTGCTAACTCCGCCATCTGCCTTGTTCCGGCCATCCCGACGGCATCGGGGATGGGATGGCCAGCCTCGTTGAGGTGAATGATCTCGGTCTGGGCCCCATAGCCATACTTGACGTTGACCAGGCCAGCGGTCACCCGCTGACCCAGGATCTCCTCGATGGCTTTGGCCATGGAGCCGCCAGCCTTACCCCCGCCGATGACGTAGATATTTCGGTAGCGACCAAGGTCGTAAATTCGCTGGCCGATGCGCAAGGTCTCGTCTGAAAGGGACATCTGTCGTTTCATGGCATTGACGGGATCCACTGCTTCCAGGGCCGCGGATAGGACAGCCAAAGCTCGCTCTCGTCGCTCCCTCACGTGGCCACTCTTGAGCACCTCAGGATTAAGGATGGTCATCAGGGCCTCCTTGCTATAAGGTGACTGGCACTTGCAATGAAACATCGGTTTGAAAGGCTCTTGAGTGGCTCATCATGACACCTTGGAATTTGGATACGAAGTGCCAGTCACCTGAGCGGTTACGCTATATCTTGGTGAAGAAGAGGTGGGCCATAAGGCCGGCGATTGGTGGGAAGATCAAGGTGGAGACGACGCGAGCCAGAGTGACCTTGGGTCCGATGATGGACAGCTCTAAGGGCAAGCGGCTTACTGACCAAAGAGACCAGGCGGTGATAAAGCCCACGATGGTGCCGATGCTTGCTCCGGCCTCGTAGATAGAGGCGATGATGGGAAAGACGGAGTAGGGCGAGCCTGGCACAATGCCACCGGCTATACAGCCCAACAGGATGCCCTTGAATCCTGCCTGTGCTCCTAACCACTGGCTGATCAACCCTTTCGGGATCAGCACCCGCGCCAGGCCGGCCACGGCGAAGGAGGCCAATAACAGGAGCAGGTTGTCCCAGATGGTCTTGGCGCCCAACTTCAGGCCGGCCAGGTGAACGCCGCCTCGAAAATAGGCAGCGACGGTCAGGATCACGGCCAGAGCGATCATGATGATAGTAGTTGTGTTCATCTTCTTCACCTCACACTCTCCTCGATAGTTTTTCTCCAATCGCCCAATGCCTGGCGGTGGGCCTGGAAGGCCATGTCTGTCGGCAGCTCGGCGGGCGCGAAAAGACCGGCCTCGCTGGCATCGTCGCCAGCCGCCAGCTCTCCGCCCACCACGTGGGCAGAATAGAGCACCAGGACCAAATGCCCGTAGAAGTCACTGTTGACAGAATACACGCCCAGGAGGTCGTCCAGCTCCACTTCCAGCCCCGTCTCCTCGCGGCACTCGCGTATGGCCGTTTCCTCGATAGTTTCGCCGTACTCGGTGAAGCCCGCCGGCAGCGTCCAGGAGCCAACGTGGGGCTCGATCCCTCGCCGCACCAGGACGACTCGCCCCTCGTCCTCTATCAGCGCGCCTGCGGACACCTTGGGGTTGATGTAAAAGATGAAGTCGCACTCCTGACAGACCAGGCGCTCCCTCTCGTCAATCACCTTGGGGGCCAGTTGGCCAGCACAGTGGGGGCAGAACTTCGGCGCTAAGATGTCTCGTTCGCTAGATTGCATTTTGGCTACTGGATATTAGATATTGGATATTGCCTCATACAGGCTTAGCAACTTCGCCGCTGCCTTTTCCCAGGTGAACTTCTTTGCTTGCTCTACTCCCTTGGCGATCATCCCCTCCCGCAGCGTATTATCGTTTAGAACTCGCTTCAGGGCCTCGGTCAGGGCCTCCACGTCTGTGGCCTCCACCATTAGTCCTGCCTCGCTCACAACCTCAGGCAGGGAGGAGGCGTCGGAGGTTATCACCGGCGTGCCGCAGGCCATGGCCTCCAGGGGCGGAATTCCGAAGCCCTCGTAGAGGGAGGGGAAGACGAACAGGTCGGCCAGGTTGTAGAGGGCGGGCAGGTGCTGGTCGGCCACGAAGCCGGGAAAGACGACCTTCTCCTCCAGGCCCAACTGTTCGACGGTGGCGAAAATCTCTTCGTAGAGCCAGCCTTTCCCTCCGGCGATGACCAGGTGGAGGAATGGGTAATGAGTAATGAGTAATGAGTAGGCCTGGATAAGGCGGGTGAAGTTTTTGCGGGGTTGAAGGGTGCCCAGGCCAAGGATGAATCGAGGGGGCAGGTTGTATCGCTTTCGCACTCCATCCAAGAGGGTCCGATCCTTGATGGGACGGAAGCGCTCTTCCACCCCAGGATAGACTACCTCGATCCTGTCAGATTCCACCCCTAGCAGCTCCACCAGGTCGTCTTTGGTGCTCTGCGAGTCGGCCAGCACCAGATCGGCCCGGTGCACGGAGCGGGGGACTACTCTGTTCAGATAGGCCCGCAGGTTGGCGTCGGCGCACTCCGGCACACGAATGAAGGAGAGGTCGTGGACGGTGACCAGGGTCTTGGCCCGGCGCACCGGCGGCAGGACGAAGTCGGGCGAGTGGAAGATGTCCACCGCGCCGGTGGCCAGCTCCACCCAGAGGGGCAATCGCAGGCGATGCCACAGGATAGCCAGGGCGCGATCGGAGAGGGGCAGCGAACGCATCTGAAAACTGGGCGGCCAGGGTGTGTCGACTAGTGGCTGTCCCCCTGCCGCTGCAAACAGGACATAATCGTTACCTCGATCGAGCTTAGCCAGCGCCCTCACCAGCTCCCGTGTATAGCGCCCGATGCCGGCCCCTTGCTGGACAGCAGCCGTGTAATCAATGCCGATGCGCAATGCTAAATCCCCCGGTACGTCCAAAGGCGATTAGCGCCGAAGTTCCAGAACAGCACGATGATGGTGGCAACCGCTTTGGACAAGTTATAGGCCAACTCGTAGTGGGCCAGGCCAACGTTGAGGGCTAACGCTGCCATCGGAGCCGCCAACGCGCCCGCTTCTCCCAGTACCCAGGCATCAAGGCTGAGGAAGATGACCTGGTTCAGCAGCAAGCCGCCGACGTTGACCAGGAAGAACTGGAGGAGTTGAGGGGCGATGGGCCTGTCCCTCGATTCGGGAAACGTCCACAGCCTGTTCCAGATGAAGTTGCTGATCACCGCCACCGTGAACGAGCAGGTGTTAGCCAGCATCTTGCTGAAGCCCAAGGCCAGGATGAGCAGATTGAGGGTGCCGAAATCAATCACCGCCCCCAGCGTGCCCACCACGGCGAATTTGAGAAAGCGTACAAGCTCTTTGGAATTAGCGTGAGCGAAATTGACAATTCTGGACAGCGTCTCGTTGTTTTTCATGATAAGTAGAATGCCTCGCTCATAAAGGGTGCTCTGCGACTTCATCATATGGTATTACCCTGCAACATTTGCACGGATCGCGCAAATTCTTTCTTACCACCAAGGCACGAAGACACGAAGGTTTAGGGAGAGGCCATCTCATGCTGCTTTTCACCGTCCTTCGACAGGCCCCTGGTCCTTTGGCACTTGTCCTGGACGACAAGTACAGGGCCCAGGGACAAAGGGCTCAGGACACCGCTTTTCTCTGTGCCTTGGTGTCTTTGTGCTAAACAGTTTGGTTGCGGCTACGCCGCGCTATGATCGCACTGGCCGATCACGAACAGCAATCCCAGCAGGATAGCCACGTGCAGGTACATGTTATGCACGTGGAGGTTATCGAAGAGGTTATGCACCGCGAGGTGGGTCAGGACGCCCAGGATGCCTGCCGCCATCCCCCGCCAATAGCCCTGAGTTGTTCGGACGACCTTCCAGGCTTGCCAGAAGGCGGCTCCCGAGAGTGCAAGATAGGCTCCCAGGCCGATCAGCCCTGCTTCGGCGGCGATGTTGAGGTAGTAGTTATGCGCATGGCCCAGTGGTTCCGCCCAGCCCGGAAGGGAGTAGGCCGGGTAGACAGGCTCGTAGTTGCCGATGCCCACTCCCAACCAAGGCCGGTCGTTGAACATCCCCCAGGCAGCCTGCCAATGAGCCATCCGCTCCACCACGGCGTAGTTTGCATCGGTTACTTTTAGTCCCCGCACATCGAAAATGCGCAAGTAGGGGAGGAAATCGGTGAAGCGCTGGACAATGGTCTGAGGCAGCACTTGAATACTTCCCAGCAGCAGCGCCGAGGCGACCAGCAGACAAAGCAAGGCGAAGAGAACTGTTGCTCGCCGGCTGTGCGCTAGGTTCACTAAAATGAAAGCGGCGGCAAAGCCCAGCCAGGCACCACGGGACCAGCTCATGATCAAAGCTGCGCCCATCAGGCCGAAGCCGAGGATAGCGAGTAGGAAATTGGTAACGAGTAGATTGGTGGATTGGTGACCGGTACCCACTTCCCGATTTGCCAATTTACCAATGCCCAGCAGCAAGCCACAAGCCAGCGGCAGAACGAGTCCCAGGTAGCCTCCATACGGATTGGGCTGCTCGAAAGTGCCATAGGCCCGCACGAAGCGACCGAGGACGACGAAAGCCTCCGGCCCCACGCGGCCGAAGAACTGATAGAAGCCCACAAGGGCCTGGCCGATGCCCGCTAGCAGCATCAAGAGGACTACAATCTTGGCCTGTTCCCTCTCGATGAGGTTGGATACGAAGAGGTAAATGCCCAGGACCTCCAGCCACTTGAGGATTTCCTTGAAGCCGTATCTCAGTGAGAGGGCTCCTGTGAGCGACAGGAGGATAGCTCCCAGGAAGATGAGCAGGGGCAGAAGCAGCGGTGGGTAGATGGTCCTGACCTCTCTAGCTGCCACCATCTTAGCCAGCCAGGCAGCCAGCAAAAACCCCACCAGCGCCTCCGCCGCCCCCACCGTGAAGCCGCTGATAGTGATTTCCCTGACCGATCCAAAGGGCACGGCGAGGATCAGTAGATACAGACCATACTCAGGGCGGATCACGGTGGCTAGAAAGACGATACTGGCAAGGACCACACCTCCCCCTAACGTCAAGGGCAGGATAGCGATGCTCAGGCCGACTGTGAGTACAATCAGGAGCAGCGCCGCATTGAACAGCGGGCTCCCCCAACTGAGGTCTGCGTGCCCGGCAAGCATTTTGCTTCTCAAGCTAGACCCGTTCCTTAAACGACTCGACCGTCTTCCGCAATCCTTCCTCCAGGCCAATCTTGGGCTCCCAGTTCAGCACCTGCTTGGCCTTGTTGATGTCCGGGCGGCGCACCTGGGGATCGTCCTTGGTGCGCTCGTCGGTCGGGGCAACGAAAACTATCTCCGACGAGGAGCCAGAAACCTCCAGCACCTTGTGGGCGAATTCGAGGACGGTCATCTCATCAGGGTTGCCCAGGTTAACCGGATAAACGTCGTCGGACAGGAGCAGGCGATAGATGCCTTCCACCATGTCGGATACATAGCAGAAGCTGCGGGTTCGGGAGCCATCGTCGTACACCGTCAGCGGTTCGCCCCGCAGGGCCTGGGTGACGAAGTTGCTCACCACCCGGCCGTCGTCTAACCTCATGCGCGGGCCGTAAGTGTTGAAGATGCGTGCGATCCGCGTATCCACGCCGTGGTAGCGGTGATAGGCCATGGTCAGGGCCTCGGCGAAGCGCTTGGACTCGTCATACACCCCACGCGGCCCAACCGGGTTGACGTGACCCCAGTAGTCCTCCCGCTGAGGGTGCTCCTGGGGGTCGCCATAGACCTCGGAGGTGGAGGCCAGGAGGAAGGTGGCTTTCTCGGCCAGAGCCAGCCCCAGGGCCTTGTGGGTGCCTAGAGCCCCCACTTTGAGGGTGGGGATTGGCTTCTCCAGGTAATCTACAGGGCTGGGCAGTGACGCCAGATGAAGAATAGCATCCAGATGCCCTTCCACATAGATATAGTTGGTCACGTCGTGCTTGATGAACGAGAAACCGTCCCGGCCTGCCAGGTGAGCGATGTTATCGGTGGTGCCGGTGCTTAGGTTGTCCATGGCGATGACCTGATGCCCTTCAGCCAGGAAACGATCGCAGAGGTGCGAGCCGATAAACCCGGCTCCGCCCGTGATGAGAATACGCATCATAACCCTCCTGGATTCGGATTAAGCGGTAGTATCAGTAGCTGGGGAAACTCGCTGGAGTGCGGACGCAAGTCCGCCTTTGCAGTGCCTGAAGCAGGCTTGGGCCTGCACTACGTCAAGTACTGAGTATACAACAAAGGGGCGATAGCGTCAATCTGACGAAAGGCTTTCAACCTTGGTTGTCACCCCCAGTGTTAAGAAAAACACGAAGGCCAGGTCCACCAGGAAGTACGAATTGTCTATCAGGCCGTGCGCCAGGAAAGCGACCATGCTGGCCATGACCCCCAGGAGCAAAGCCTTTAGATCACGGTCTCCCAGTTGTCTATGTAGCCGCAGGGCTTTCCTGAAGAAGGCAAATTGCAGCCACCCGATGGCTATCACTCCTAAGATGCCCAAACAGGTCCAGTAGTCCAGGATGATGTTGTGGGGATGGGAGAGGTCCAACTCCTCCCAGGCCTCGGGCAGGACGTAGCGGGTGCGGTACTGGTAGAGGAAGTTGTCTAGACCCACACCGAAGAGGGGGTGATCGCGGATCATGTTGAGGCTTCCTTGCCAGAGCTTGAGGCGTAGAAAGGTGGTGCCGCTTTGGATGTTGAAGAGGGAAGCCAAGCGATCGGTGCCGATGAGGGGTAACAGCCCCAGAGCAATAACCAGGATGACGAGTAATGACATAAGCAGGGCTCTTTTCCCCCGCATCAGGCCGAGAAAGATGAAGGCGGCTGGCAGCCCCAGGAGCCAGGCGCCGCGGGAATAGGTCAGATAAAGGCAGAGGGTGACCGGCAGCCCGATCAAACAGCAGATGGCTCGTCGCCGGAGTGAGCTGCCAAAGAGGGCGAGAGCCGCGAGGATGGGCACGATCCGCCCTAGAAATAGGCCCAGGTTGTTTGGTGAACCGTAGACGCCGTGGATGCGGCGTACCCCCTCTGCGGTGATGACGTCGCTGGTGAAGAAGTACTGATAGAGGCCAATGAGGGAAACAATGACGGCGGCCAAAATCAGGGCCTCGACGATGCGCCACAGATGGCGTTTCTCCAAGGGGGTGGCCTTCAGCAGGAAGTAGAAGAGGGCCGACTCGAAGACGACCACCCGGAACTCCCGCATGGCCACTCCCAAGTTCTCGGCAATGAGCAGGGAGAAAGCGCTGAGCGAGACGAAGAAGATGACGGCGAAGTCGAGGCCTCCTAAATGACCAATGACCAATGCTTCGCACTGAGGCTCAGCACGAAGTGACCAATGATCAATCGGAGGGCGCTTACGCCTATTTGCCACTTGCCACTTGCTACTTGCTACTTGCCACACCCAGGCGGCGAAGCAGAGGAGGGTCGCGATCTCCACCATCGAGAAGGCCATGCCCAAGATGTGCTTGGGGTAGAGGAAGAAGGGGATGGAGAAGGCCACCAGAGCCAAACCGATGTCCAGGCGTAGGCAGATGGAGATCGCCAGGAGGGCTAGCGCTAAAAGGCTTATAAAAGGCCAGGGAGAGAGGTAGAAGACCAGGGCGGTAGTGAGGGTTATAGCCAACTGAAGGCCCTCAGGCATATCATGATAAC
>Ga0209986_10000565_pt1 | contig 35911 bp, 33 predicted proteins | sample BlataG_FD_183168 | JGI IMG/M metagenome (GOLD analysis project Ga0209986, IMG submission 183168) | Deep subsurface microbial communities from Black Sea to uncover new lineages of life (NeLLi) - Black_00105 metaG (SPAdes) (version 2) | ecosystem: Environmental > Aquatic > Marine > Oceanic >... | reverse complement strand
CGACAAAGCCCATTGGACCCAGAGAACACCGGCCATGGCTGCTGGAGTGACAAACCATGTGTGGTCTATGAAAGAACTTTTAACCTTCCCCAATTGCTACAACTGACAACGTTATGGGGACAGCAGGAGAAATTCCGATACGTACTAATGCGCGCCCCCGTGAATCAAGGGTTTGTATCTGAAGGCCTTGACCCTTTCCGAGGTGTGACAGACCTCACAGTCTTCCGCAGTCAAACGCCTCTTTATATAGGCGGGATCCTTTGCCTTTACATGAAACTCACCAGGACCATGACATACCTCACAGCCTGCATTCTTCAGATGAGGCGTCTTTTCTGGACTTATGAAACCACCCGGTTTGCCATATCCGGTAGTATGGCACTCATAGCAACCTTTAATCTCCTTTTCCGTTAGCTCTTTTTTTACCCTCTCAATGCTTGTAAAAGATGTGCTCTTTTTTGCATGGGTCACAAAGCTTTTGTATTCCTTCTCATGACATGTCTTACATGCCAATGAGCCAATATATTTGGGTATCCCTTTAATTTCGGCAAGGCTGAAAGACAGGTTTATAGAAACAAGAAAGATGGTGATAAAGGCAAATAATATATACTTGGTTGAAGATTTTGAAAAATCGACCATTGGTATAACCTCCGATTGAGATTCCATTGAGATTTATCATATTTTTTTTTGTTTGCGTGAAAAATTTCAATAATTTTCGACAAAAATGGCTAATCAATACAATTTGTGCTGAAGCAGCGGGCTTGAAGCGGTAAGATCATGGGAGTTGAAAGGTCAAAGCTGAAAGTGCAGGGAAGTTTCTTGAGCTACATCACTAATCCAAAGTTTTCTTCATAACGAGCCCAGAACTCTTCCTCAGAGAAACTGTGATCCTGGGTACCATAGCATTCCACGGCGTAACTGGCGCAGGTTGCACCCATGCGGGCAGCGTCCGGCAAACTCTTCTCCATGATTAGCCCCTTGATCAGGCCTGCCCGATAGGCATCTCCCGCCCCCGTGGGATCCAGGACGCTAGATACAGGGGCAGCAGGGATATTGACTTCCTCGTTATCGCTGCAAATGAGAGAGCCGTTTTCTCCCAGGGTCGTAACAATGGCCCCGGTGCGTTGGAGGAGTTGGGCTTTTTCCAGCCCCGTGGCCCGCATAGTCATCTCCAACTCGTAGTCATTGGAAATCAAGAGTCTTGAGCCGGTAAGCATTTCTTCCAACTGATCTCCGGACAAGGCCGGGATGGACTGCCCGGGATCGAAGATATAGGCGATCTTCTTTTCTTTGCACGTGGCGGTGTATGTGATCATGTCTTCAATGTTTCCGGGGGCCACAATGGCCAGCGCCTTCTGAGGGTTTACACCGTCAAATCTGAACAGGGAAGGGTATTTCATGGCTCCCGGGTTAAACCCGGTGATTTGATTGTCGGCCTGATCCGTGGTGATATAGGCCCCGGCAGTGAATTCCTCTGTAATCCTCCGGATTGGTTGCAAGGAAATCTCATGCTTTAGCAACCAGGCTTCATATCTGTCAAAGTCCTTGCCGGCTGTGGCCAAAATCAGGGGCCGCTCTCCCAGCAACGCCAGGCTGTATGCGATGTTGCCGGCCGTGCCGCCGAATTTTTCCTTCAGGCCGTTAACAGTAAAACAGACATTGAGGACATGGATTTTATCGGGCAAGATGTGATCCGCAAACCTTCCCGGAAAGTCCATGATGCGGTCATAGGCCAAGGATCCGGAGACAAATATCTGCATATGAAAACTCCTTTTGCGGTTTTCTGACCTACTCGAGAGGAAGAGATACAGTGATCCTCACCAGATTGTCGTCTTCTTTGTTCACATTGATAATTCCCCCGTGCTTGTGGATAAGCACCGTGCAAATGGGCAGATCCATGATGTTTTCGCCCGAAACGCCTTTTGGGAAGGGATAGTCTACCACAAAGGGATAGAAAAACTGCTCGATGTCATCATCTGAAATATAACCGACCCTGTAAGCCAGGTTCACTGTCGCATATCCGCCGCTTTTTCCTGTAGCTACTTCAACTTCACCCTTTCCCTGCATTCGATAGAAGGCGTTTTCCAGAAGATTGATCAGGACTTTTTCAAACAGATCACAGTCCAGTTTTATCATGGGAAGGCTGTCATCCATGTCCAAATTCACGGAGAAATCTTCCTTTAGAAATTCGGCCTTTATCCTTTCAACAGCGTTGCTCACAACTTGATTGAGGCTACAGGCCCGCAATTGAATCGATTTGGGTTCAATGTAGGCTGTGATCATCTTCAGTATCTTTTCAAGTCTCTTGACCTCTTCTACGATCAACTCGCCCTTTTTCCTTCTTGGGTCTGATGGCTCATAGGATTTGAGCAAACGCCTGGTCAGCCCGCCTATAGCGGTCAGGGGGTTCCGGATCTCATGAGCCAGGCGTGCGGAAACCGCGCTCAGGGTCTCAAGTTCTTCGGCCTGCACGATCTTTTCCTGGAGTTCTTTGCGTGCCGTCACATCCATGATGATGCCGTCCATCCTTATGAGCTCAGTTCCGTCGTCAAAAACGGGAATAGCATGGTCAACGACATGGACGGCGTGGCCATCTTTGTGAATCATCCTGTATTCAGCATGGAACTCCTTGCCCTTACTCAAACATTTATCAAAATGAGCGACAACGCGTGCCCTGTCGTGCGGGTGGATGTGCTCGGCCCATACTTCGTGATGCCCACTCACCTGCTGAGGCGACACGCCGATCATCTGTTCAACGAACATGTTCATAAACATGGCTGTTTCGTCGGCCATGACAAAATAGACAATAAGGGGCACGTTTTCAACCAGGGTTCGATAGGTCTGTTCGGATTCCTTGAGGCTTCGGGTACGCTCTTCCACCATCAACTCAAGATTGCTGGCGTAGTCCTTGACCGTTCGCTGTGATTCTTCCAACGAGGTCAACATGTCATTGATGGCGCGAGCCATGATTCCCAGCTCATCAGCGCTCCTGACTGCGATTCTGGCATCACGATGACCTGCCGCGATTTCCTCTGCGGCGTCCACAACCTTTTGAATACGCTTAGTAAAAAACAGTGATATAAGCCAGACAAAAGATATGGAGAAGGCAAGACCTATAAGGCCGATGATTGCAGCAATGGTGCCATACCGCTTAAGAAGGGCCAGTGTAGGAGATCGATCCACGGTGATTTCCAACACAGCAACGATCTTGGATGAGAAGTCACGAACAGGCCCTGCGATAATGGCAACATCCCTGCCATTCCATTTGCCAGTGTGAAATACAACATCGCCGGTATTGAAAACCTGGCTGAAAAGTGCAGATGGAAGAAGCCCTCTGGTCATGGTTGAGGCAAAAACCTTTGGTTTGTCCGCAACAGGTTCCCCTTGCATGTAGAGGGTCAAATCCGAGCCGAAGTGTTTCTTGAACTCTTGAAGCAGCGGCTCCCCACAAGAAAGCCCGAACTCCACGGTCCCGACCTGGCTGCCCTCATAAAACACCGGGACCACGCTTCGTATGCCAAAACCGAAGACTCCCCACTCCAGGCCTCCGACCCCAGCGCCGGTTTCCCTCGCTTTATTAATCGTTTGTCTGTAAGCCTCCATTTCTTCTCCGTATTGATGCAAGGCATGAAGGCGCAGGAAAGAGGTGGCGGGCGGCACATGAAAGTGAAATATCTTGATGGCAAAATCCTTGTGCAGTCTCTTGTAAGCGGGATGCAGCAGATCTATCAATCGTTTCCGGTCCCTCTTGGCAAAAGCCTCGGCCACATCAGGATTAGTGGCCACCAGGCAGGCAAGACTCATGGCCATATTCGTCTTGAAGTCAATGTCATTCAGAAAATAATGGTATTTGTTTCTCAGGCGTTTTTCTTCGTTCAGGTGGATCAGGTCAGCCTGACAACGATAAGAAACCACAAAAAGAGCCGTCGCTCCCATAAAGGCGAGGAAAAGAAATGGAATAATGAGCTTCCACTTCAGACTAATATTGTGCAGGCGGCTTAAGTTCAATAGCGGCTCCCGGGTGCATTTCCCGTCCCTTTATGCTGATAGAAATTGTAAAACAGGGCAACCATATTGTCGAGCAGTTTCTCCTTGCTGCATCCTGCTCGACTCATGCCATCTTGTGGCGCCAATGCTAATGGGATCTACGAAAATGTGCACTAACGAAGCATTATCGCCCAACTATCAAAGAGTCGATTGTATCGTATGATGTACGTAGACTCATCGTCAGCCCGGACCTTGAAATAATCCAAGACCTCTGATCTTCCATCCACGTTGCTATCATACCAACGGTCAATGATCTTTCTAATTTCATAGGCCCGGCCCTGCCATTCAAAGGACCGGGGAGATTCATTGGCTTTGTACCCCTCATAGCAGCTCACCCGAATTTGCTCAAAGGTCTTTGTGCCTCCGGACAGATATTCCACCAGCCCTGAAACTGCATCCTGGATATCGAGAAAGCAGAAGCGATATGCCTCGTATTGGAGTCCGTATGGATCGGCAATGCCCCGCCGTCTGGAACCATGTCGACCAAAATGCCTTAGCAACAAGACCCTGCCGGCTGCATCAGGAAAGGAGGCCAAAAGATCTTCTTCGTGGGATCGTTCCATAACCAGGACAAGGTCAGACGAGGTCAGAATCTTTTCGGATACGGATTTGGCCGAATGGCGAGAAAGATCGACGCCATACTCAGCAGCAACCCGTTGAGCCAAAGAGGTTGCAGAATTGCCCGGAAGGGCAGACAAACCTGCAGAACCGACCGCAATGCCTTCAAGGCCTTTTTCGCCCAGGAGCTTTCTCGACAGGCCCTCAGCAAAGGGACTTCGACAGATGTTTCCCGTGCACACAAACAAGATGTTTTCTATTTGGGTGGCCATGCCGGCGGGCGCTTTGTCGTCTTGAAGTACTGGTCAATGGCTTCGCGCAACGATGTTATGGTCAGCTTGGCGCAATGCTGTTCCTCTGTTGGCAGGCCCCTCAACGAACGGATGATATCCTCATGGCTCAAGTCATAGGCCTCACTCAACAATTTGCCTTCGGCAAGTTCAGCGCCCACAGAAGCGCAAGCAACGCTATTTGGACACCCATCGGCCACGTAGCGGGCCTGTTCAATGCGTTCATTTTCTATCTTGAGGTATATTTCAATGGTGTCTCCACACGGCCCTTTGACATTGGAGGAGCCGTCGGCATCCGCAATGGCGCCCCGGTTTTTCGGCCTGAGCCATCGATCGATCACCTCCATGGCAACGGCCTCGTGTCCATCGTGTCCCTTGCGACCGCGAAAAAAGCCCTCCACGAACTTCACAAGTTCCGGCGCATATTTTACGGGGGTCTTCAGTTTCTTGGCATCTTCGACAACTTCGACCACGGTTTTGCCTTCATTTAAGGCGGAAATAGTCAGCAGCAAGGCAACCGGCCTTATGCCCCTTTGTCCGTGGATGTACACGGGGTATTTGTCTTCATCGAAAACAGTCTGATAGAACATGCTTAGTTTCTCTTCTGACAATCCGTCCCGTGTCACAGGAAGATGAATATATCTGAGCCCCGCATTCCGGGTCAGTACTGGTTCGTTGGATCCGCTGCTTTCTTCATCGGTTCTCAAATCAACCACCGTCTTGACTCCGCTTCGGGCCAGATCTGTTATCCCGGCCTCATCGGGTATTTGACCAAAAGAGATATTTTCGTTAAATTCGATGATGAACATCTGTCTCCTCCCACCTGACCCGGATAGACCGGAATTGAAGAATTGCGAATTGGGGAATTTAGGAATTGTAGTCCATTTACATGAATTGCAAGTGTTCCGCAACCAATTCTTGAACAAGAGCAATAGGAGCAACTGTTCTGGGTTGTAATTGCTGTCTTGACCTTCAGTCAGGTACTCTGATACGTTTCAACAGGACCCAGGCGTTCTTGCGCAGAGGTGTCGCTTCAGATTCTGTTTGAAAGGGTTCCAGGGACAGAATGAGAAAATGTATAGAGTGCGGCAAGACATTCGGCACATCTAAGAGATGTCAAGTGTGCGGAAAGGAGGTTAACGCCGCAACCGGCAAAGATTTGAATTTCTGTATCTTGTGTCACAGGTGTCTAGCGGCTATTGAAGAAGGCCTTGATTTGAAGGAATACAAAAGGCACAAGAAGCAGAGAATGAAGAGGTGTGCAGATTGTATCTCCCCACGCCTTCCAGCTAGTTGACAAACAGTCTTTAATGCATAAAGTAATGGGGCTGTTGAATAAATCTAAGGATACTTAGTCAGGGAGGACGAGATGTTTCAAGTTACCGAAAACGCAAGTGCAATCGTAAAGGATTTTTTTAGGGACAAGGAAGAGGCCCCCTCCATCAGAATCATGTTGAATCATGGCGGGTGAGGCGGCCCTTCTTTGGGCATGGCCCTGGACGGGCCTAAAGAAGATGATGAAACTTTCAATGATAACGGTATTACCTACGTCATAAATAGTCAGTTGTTTGAACAGGTAAAACCTGTCAACGTGGACTACGTTGACACGCCCATGGGAGCCGGGTTTAAAATCTCCGCGAATCTAGCTTCAGGGGGTTCGTGCGGGACATCGTGCAGTTATGGAAGTTCGTGCGGTAGTGGATAATAATTGGAGCGGTTAAATTGCGGGATCGAGTCTACACTCATGACAACCACCTTCTATCTGTCAGGAGTGTGGACCCCGCGGAAGGCCTCTATTTTGCCCCTGCCTCTTTGGCAAACTGGGTGTCGACAAATTTCTCCAGATCGATCTTGCTCTTCATGATGTTCATCTCGTCAAACATGTAATCCTGAATCTTCGCAAGATCCTCTATAACCGGGAACAGTTCTCCGGTGGTGATACGATCCTTTGGCTCGGTGAGAACACGCTCCACAACCGCTTTGTCCTGACCAAGAAAGCTTGCGCCGATCACGGCGGCGGCTGAGGGTTTGGCGTCAATGGCTATTCCGGACTTCACCAGACTATTGGTCAACTCCTGGACGGCATCGGGATGCTTGCCTATAATTTCATCCCTGACAACAAATACACAGCAAGGGTGGTTCGGCCAGAGGTCCTTGGAAAGGTAGAATTCCTCTCCGTACCCAGCGGCTATGGCCTGAGACCCAATCGGTTCGGCAACAATGAAACCTGCGATTTCTCCGTCTTCATCATCTTTAAGGGCATCCGGCATCATCATCGGCGCCATCACCTCCAGAAAGACATCAACTCCGGGTTCGCCGCTTCTTCCCGGCTTCAGGCCTTTTTCGGTAAGGAGTCTGTGGAAAAGCATATTATGGACCGACAACTGATAGGGGATGAGAACAAATTTGCCCGCAAAGTCTTCAATCTTTTCGATGTTGGCCGTCTTGCTCTTGACGAGAACGCTGCCGGCCTTGTGTGTGAAGAGGATCAACTTGATCCCCACGCCGGCCTTAACCAGATCCATGGCTGTCGGGGCCAGAATAAAAGCGCCGTCAAGGCTCGCGTCTGCCAGGGCGTCTGCCACTTCCATCCACCCAGTCTTGATAACAGTTTCCAAGGAACAGTAATTGAGCGCTTCCTTCCCCTTTTTTATTTTCAGATCAGTCACACCCAGAATGAGATGATCTGTTATCTTGAGATGCCCAACTTTGATGACTGGTTTATCTGCCATATCTTACCTCCCTGGCTTCAGCCTGCAATATTCGAATTCCTTTCTATTGAATAAGCCTGGAGTACTCCATCACTTCATAACCCATTGACCTTGATCAAGACACAGAAAAACATAGTATGAATTTGCAGGTCTCGTGCCAAGTGTATGCTCAGGCAACATGTCGTAGAATTACAGCGGGTTGCCCTACGCTAAAGAAATATGCGATGGTTTTGGAGCTTGCGACTTTGACGCATTGTCACAAATTTGACGGCTTCGCAAAAAAGTCCATCTGTCCGCCTATATTTGTGCCAAATGGCAATAACTGAGGCGGATTACTGTGCCGAAATCACAGTTTCAGGGAATTACAGGGAATTACCAGGACTTTTTGAGAACTTACGTTGCTTCGAGGAATGGTAACTCCTCAGAAAATAGAAATGAGAGAATTTTCATTGTAAAACATTACGTTAAGGCTTACTTTGACGTTATCTTGACAGGCACGCATCCGGTGCTGTTGACAGGCTCTTTATTAGGTAGTAAATGAATTAGGTATTTTCTTCGTTCCGCTTCTCGCCGGACGAAGCGCTGCCGAACGGCATCCCCTCAGGGCCAAGGAGAGATTTCACTAGACACAGTGTATTCACTTCTGGAGAGACAGTGAAAGGACAAAAGAAAATCCTAGTCATTGACGGCGAACCGGCGAGCCGCGAATCGCTGAAGGAGGCTCTGGAGAAAGACGGTTATGAGGTCGAGACATCGTCTGACGGTGTGGACACATTGCACAAGGGCCAGGGAGATCTATTGCCTGACCTGATCATTACAGAAGCAATAATGCCTCAGCCTCGGCTGGATGCATTGCAGCTAATTCGAACCCTAAAGGCCTATGACGACACAAAACACATTAGGATAATCATCTGTTCGAGTAAAACATCGCAAGAGGATATCGAAAAAGGCTTGGCTGCAGGCGCTGATCAATACGTCACTAAGCCCTTCCAACTACCTGACATTGTGGCGAGAGTAAAGGCGCTTCTTGGAGACGATGCAAGAGTCAAAGCGTATGAAGCTGACATCGGCCAAAAAGAACCGGGGAGCGCGAAAAAATCGTGGATAGATTTCCGGAGGAGGATGGCGGAAGTTAGTGAGGACAAGAGACGATATCCACGGCTTGAATTCCACTGTCCGGTTAGAATAGAGGGTGTCAAGGGAGTCAGCCGGGTTACAGACATCAGCATGGGAGGCGTATTTGTCGAACACAAGCAACCCTCTTCTTTTACGATGGGACAAACCCTTCATCTGGTGATGAAAGTTCCAACCGAGTATGAACCTGTAAAGGTAAAAGCCGAGGTTGTAAATGTTAGGGACAGGGGGATAGGGTTTAGGTTTGTCGATTTGACCAGGAGAAATCAAGAGGTCATTCGTTTTTGCTTCAATACTTTCAAGGACACGATACCTCTCATGTGATATTGCCTCTGGCCATGCCAACAATACCTCCCACGTTCTTCACGCTTACATCAGCTTCATTACAATTTCATATACGCAGGCAACGGCCTCACTCGACTGATCCAGCTTGGTCAGGGGGACCATGTCAGAGACCGACTTGTCTATCTGTTCATCGTAGACTACGCTTCCGGGATCGCTTGGGTGTACCATCAGGTACTTCTCAGCAACAAGTCGTATGATGCGACTGGCGTTCTTGTCTTTGGGGGTCCTGATCATATTGGCAATGACTGCTGGCCGGATTTTCTCAATCTCTTTTTGCAGGCCCTCTGCGACACCCGTGCCGTCGGAGTCCTGAACCACCTGAAAGAGCTCTTTGATTGTTCGCACCTTGAGCGCATTCTTTGGGTCCATGGCAGTCTTGACAAGGGCCTGAACAGATGGCTCTTGGCGTGAAAGTTGGCTTAGCCTCCTGTAAACCGCATTTCGAACAAATGCGTAGGCATTCTGGATCGATGTGGGCTGAGGAGTCAAAACAGCAATTTTCTGGTGGGAAACAAGAAAAAAGTCCAGGACATTAAAAGAAGACCCACCTCCAAGATCAAGTACAACATAGTCTGCATCCAGCCTGAACAAGCCTTGCACGATCTTCACTTTCTGGACAAACTGGGGGTTTGCCAGAGAGAGAATTTCTCCTGCTCCGCTGATTAGCCGAAGGTTTTCCACCTCTGTGTTGACACAAATATCTTCCAGTGAAGCATATTTCCTCGTGACAAAATCGTTCAGTGTGCGAGTGGGGTTCTTGATCGCCAAAAGGGTGTGAAGATTCGCCCCACCCAGATCGGTGTCCACAAGGACGGTCCGTTTGTCCATCCGAGACAACCAAAAGGCCATAAGGGTGGATATGACGCTCTTGCCCACCCCGCCCTTTCCTCCACCAACGGCCCACAACTTCGGAGCTGATTTGCGTTTGGCTTCCTGTTTTCCTCTCACTTGATACCTTTCAGTTTAGCCGCAAAAACCCTCGGAGAACCTCCTAGTGCTTCATATAGGACTCCCATAGGCTCCAGATCAGATTCTGCTCCCCCTCACTTCCAAAACAGTAATCATCCAGCGCCGCCCGGTTATCATCGCTCATCTCCTTGAACTGGACGCCCACTACAATACTCGTTTCCCCTTCCTGAGGCACCTCTTTACTCCAGACAACCGTGCCCAAGATATTGAGATTGGCAACTGCCTTGGGCAAATTCATCTCGACCTTGACGTTTTTTCCCAACAACCCTGCAGGATGTCCAGTTCGGTACTTCGCGCCCAAAACAAGACAGGCCCCACCTGAGGAGATATCCTCGGTGATCCCATCCACAACCAAAGGGCTTTTGTCAGGCTCTTTCGGAAAAATTTTCAGTCTCACCTTTGTTGGCAGTTTATGTCTGACCGTCTTTCGTACGGTTCTGGGGGGCTCTTTTTCCCGTGATTCCGAACGAGTCCCATAAAGATCCCTTACCAGAAGTTCAACATTGGGATACTTGTTGCAGACCGTTCTCAGCCTTTCTTTTGAAATCTTGACCAACTCAACGCGAGTAATCGTCTCAACATCTGATTGAGATACTTCTTGTTGATCAAAGGGGTAAACGTCACCGAAGAAATCGTTTTCCGCCAGATCGGCGGTCGATTTTTCAGCCCCCCATTTTCCTTCTGCCAATGCCCGAAAGGTTGTCTCTTTCAAGGACCCGGACACGACAAAATAGATATCATTTTCCGGGTCCCCAAACTTTTTCACGATCTTCCTAGCAGGCAGGCGGACTCGCACCAGGTTGACCATGAAGGCAACGATCTCAGGATAGGCCATTCGGGTTAGAAAATTCTCTAACGAGCCCTCTTGGACTTCCGCTCTGCGGAGGTCTGAATAGAAGGCCCGACCTTCCTGATGGGAGGGCTGAACGATACGCCACTCCAGCATCTTTGACACAATAGCCTGCAGCATCATGCCCAAATCGATAAAGAGCCGGGTGGCCTTCCCATAGGCATTGACGGCGGCATCAATAGACTTCTTTTGGGCCAGCAAGTCTGCAAAGGCCCGATAGACCCCAGGATCATCGGGAAAGATCTTGGTAACGTTTTCAAATTCCCCAATGGAATCGATCGTCACGGACCCGTCAATAATCCGCTGAACAATGCTACCCTGTGTCTCAAACCGGTCGCCCAACGCTCATTCTCCTCAGTGCTTTTTCCCACCCTTGATAGATTCCACTATCGTGTCAATACGCTCATTCATTATCTCGCTCTTTCGATGGTAAAGACGCATGATTTCGTAACATGCCTTCATCTTGCTGTCATATTTCAATACCATTTTACTGAGTTGAGCAAGCTGTTTGCTCATGGACTGAACTTGCTTCTGAATATCTTTGAGTGCAACCCCAGGTGCAGATACGGATTTTTCCTGTTTAAGTCCTGTTATGAGTTTTTCGAGGTCATCCTTCTCACCGTCCGAAAGTCCGACGTCCAGATCTGTAGCGACTTTTTTCACTCGGGCTTTCTTTGCTACGGGTTTTTCGGCCGGGGGAGTTTCTGGGGCCGCGAGCTCTTCAAGCGCGATGACATCCTCTGCCTCGGAAGCGTCCACTGCAGAGGCTTTTTCTGTTTCAGACTGTCCGAGCGCTTGGGTTTCGACCTGCATAAGCTCCTCAAGAGCGAGAGCTTTCTCTTCCTCGGCATCATCAACTGAAGCGCCCTTTTCTGCCGCAGGTTTGTCCGCTTCAACGGTTTCCACTCCTACAAGCTCTTCAAGGGCAAGGTCTTCCTCTGCCATGGGAGCGCCGGCTGAAGGAGGTTCTTGTATTTCAGACTCCCCGGTTGCAGGAGTCTGGGCACTCACGAGCTCCTCAAGAGCAAGGGCTTGCTCCGCATCGGCATCGTCAGCTGAAGAACCGTTCTCTACTGCCGGTCCGTCCGCTGCCGGACTTTCCGCGGCCACAAGCTCTTCAAGGGCAAGGTCTTCCTCTGCCATGGGAGCGCCGGCTGAAGGGGGTTTCTTTCCCATGTGGACCTCAGTTGTCAGGATTGATCAAACTTCTTTAGCTCTTTTTCAATCTTCTCATCAATAGCAGCTATGCTATCCTCCGCTGTGGAAAGTGGTTCCGAATCTTCTCCAGAATGGTCTGAATCGACTGCGCGCCTTTTCTGTAACAGGATAAAACTCAGCAACGAGATAATGACAAGTGACAAAACAATTAACGCGGCCAGAAGGTACACTTGCAAATGGCCATACTTGGAAGGGCGGGACGGCGACTCATCCTGTGGGACTGCCACGGGGCTTGCCTTCTCTGCCACTGGAGTTGGTGGAGGCTCTTTGGGTGGAGCAGGTGATTGTTTTGCGATATCTTGAGAAGGCTTTGCTGAAGTTTCTTGAGTATCCTCCCGCGTTGGTTTGCTCGGAACCACAGTCGGTTCTGGTTCCAAATTTTTGCCCGCCTTTTTAGCAAGAGGCTCCTTACGCACCGCCTCCGGTTTTTCTTCTCCTGCCCGCGACAGTGCCTTTGCAGGGGGCTCCTTGGATAAAGATTTGGATAAAGATTCCTCGAACACAACGCCATCAGGCGGTGAGCTCAACCGGTTTACGTCCAAAACAACACGGTCGGGATTGGGGAGTGTAAAAGCCTTGACCTTGAAATAGGGAAAGGAAAGAGCAATATTGGCAGCCAACCGAGATCCCTGCTGAACGAATTCTATGGCATCAACCCGTTTGGTCGTCTCACTCAATATCTGTTTGGGCAGTGCCGTCGTTGTGTCAACAAAAACCACGGAGAATCTCCCCCTGCCTTTGATCACAGGTTCCTTGAAGACAGCAGAGCCCCGAAATTCAAATACGATTCTCGTAAAGGTCTTGTGTTCGCCAATCCTAATATACCTTAGTTCAGCAGCGTCCGCCCACCCAACCTGCAGCAGCAACAAAACCACAAAACCAACGATTGTCAGCCTTACTTTTGTGTTGTCATTCATTTCAGTTCAGGAAACCTAGCCTTTTTGGCCAGGTCGCCGACTTCGCCAAAGTAGACTTGGCTACGACGGCTGAAAGAGTCATTGGATCTGCCATACTTGGTTCCATCGAAATGCCTAAAGTGCCTAAAATGAGCTAAAATGCCTAAAATTAATCTATGTTGCCATCTTAGAAATCTCATGCTGAGATGCGGTACGTCTGTGTTATACTCCACAAGCCAGGAGCGGATAAGACTCGTTTATAGAAATTGACCCGCCGAAGGCGCACCGCAATTTTAGGCATTTTTAATTTTAGGCAGTTTAGGCATTTCCAATCTCAGGCATTCATGAGTTTGCGAAGCGCCTGTGGCCCCTTCAAGGGGGCAGATCAATGCCACGTCCTGGGGCGTAGATATTTACTTTCCCTATAACAAACTAAGATCCAGGGCAAATGTTATTACATACAAGATTCATACCACAGCTTGAACTCTTTGCCAACAATTTCAGCGCGTAGTCCTTTGTCTGCCCGGTCGCCCTCCCAGCCATAGGAGCCGTTTGTATCCGTGGGCATGACACTTGCATGTTAATCATGAACTTAGCACGATCTGTGCCGGGCTCAGGTTGTTATCAGAAATCACGCAGGGTCGCTACCGTTGAAAAAATGACAGATACAGATATACAGGAACAGGCCATCAGTGCCATGGTCATTATGAATGCGGCCATTACCAACATTCGCCTCTACCCTCCTTCCAGCCCCATAATTGCCAAGGCCATTGATAGAGTGTATGAGACCGTCAACAACATCTTCGAAGAACAGGATTCAGTCGTATTTGCCCAATCGGAGCAAACCCTCCTTGTTTCAGGGCAGCCACTGAATGAAAAGGACCAGAAAAAGCCTCAGGTGCAAGCCTTTCTTGAATTGCTGCTAAGTTTCGGAATTCAAAGCATCGCCTTCGAAAAGGGCCTGGATAAAACTGCCCTCAGAACATTTCTTGAGACAGTGAGCAACAAGCCTGACGATGTGCGGAAAGACGGGGGCCTTAAACAGATCGTAGCCGTTAACAACCTGTCTCATATTCACGTAGATCAAACCGTATACGTGGCCGTCCATGAAGATCAGCAAATCTTGGCAAGTCTGGACATTAAGGACGACCAGATTCTCAAGTACATGTTGGGAGATGGCTCAGTCTCAGATATAGATCCACAGAAAGTCAAGGAAATGGCCAAGGACCCTGAATGGATCTCCCGGGTATTTCAATCCGGCATGAACCATCTCGCGGAGCAAAAAGGGATTACTCCCGACATCAAATTATCCGAAAACTTCGTTCACATGCTTCGCACTCTGGATAACATTGCTGACAAAGTGGCCAAAGAGGAAATTTCCCAGCAGGCGGCAAAGTCCATCGCAGATATGGATGTTGAGGTCATCAGCATGGTTTTGGCTCAAAATATGGAAGGACTCCTGGGCGAAGAGCTTATTGATCATATCGTAAACAAAATGGATGATGACAAATTCGAAAGGGTGGCCGCCAGAGTCAAGCGTATGCACGAAAAAGCCACAATGCAGGATGCAGCTCATGGGCCTTGTGAAATTGAGTCGACAAAACAGGCATACGAAACCATGATGAGTTCCGACAGAGGAAGGCAACTACAAAGTAAGATCAAAGAAAGGATAGTGCACGAAAAAGAAGAGAAAGACAGACAGATCGCCCATCTCAAAGAGGCGATCAATCGTCTCCTAAAAGGGCATGAAGAGCCCTTCCTGGATACGCAGGTGATGCACTCCTTGCCTGGCGTTGTACGACAGCTTTTTAACAAAGAGAAAAACCAGGTGGCCGAAGCGATCATGGACAAGTTGGGCGATGGGCTCCTCAGCAAGAATCCGGATGCTCGTGCCCGGGTGTCAGAGGCTCTGTCCCACATCCTCGTCACACTCACTCCTGAACAACGCACACATACGATGGGCAGGCTCTCAGACAGGCTGCTCAAGTGGATAGAACTTGAAACATCGTCGACGTCTGCATACGAGCAAATTTGTGTTCAACTGCAGGATCTGGCTCAGACATCGATCCGAAATGGCCGGTTTGCTGATTGTCACTCTATACTGGAAGTTCTCAATGACATTCATTCCGGAAAGGTAAAGAAGGATGAGCCGATTCAGGCCCTGACCGGTAATGTATTACGGGGAATTGCCACAGAAGAGCTGCTAAACATACTCCTAAATGAATTTCAAACAAACGAACTGGGCAAACGAAAGGACGCCAGTGGCTGCCTGGCAAGGCTCGGTGCGATCCCGGTGGATTCCTTGCTGGACATTCTACTAGAAAGCCAAGACAGGTCCGAGCGTTCGCGAATCTTGCAGCTTGTCTCTGAAATTGGCCCTGTAGCAGGCCCTGCTTTGACAGAGAGGGTCAGACAAAGAGGACCCTGGTATTACCTGCGCAATTTGGCGCTACTCCTTGGCAACGTTGGCAGTGAAGTCCATCTGGAAATCCTGAAACCACTATTGCACTATGAAGATATTCGAGTCCAACGAGAAACCCTGAACAGTATCTACAAAACAGGTGGACAAGATCGAGCCGAAATTCTTCTCTCTTTCTTGCCGTCTGCTGATGACCGATTGAAAAGCAATACAGTCGCCATGTTAGGTGCCTTGAAATGTCACGATGCAGTACACCCCATGCTGGAACTACTCAATTCCAAATCGCTTTTTGCCTCAAAACTCAGAGACGAGTTGGAGGAGCAGATCTGCATTGCCTTGGGCCACATAGGGTCCAAGGATGCGATCTCAGCCCTCAGTTCAATCGCCTCAAAAAAGGGCTTCTTGCCCTTAAGTTCCTTCAGCAAAAATGTGAAGGCGGCCGCCAGTGAAGCCTTGGAGGAGATAAGTGCAAAGCAGGGCCAATAATAGACGATTCAAGCCTTGTGCAAGGTTCTGTTTGGACCTCACGGATTGGATGATTCCATTTTGAATATTCAATGGGTAGTAGACGAATGCATCAACATTATCTATTTGACACCGATACAAGAAGCAGAAATAATTTGACAGCTTAATGCTTTTGCACGCAATTTGGCATTCAGTCCTGACTGAGAAGCCAATGGAGCTGCCATTTGGAAGGAGGTGTTCAAAGATGAAAAAACCAGCGGGAACCTTGGCCATTCTTCTTGGGTTATCGGTCCTTGCTTCAGCCTGTGCCCCGGCAATCTCGAAAGGATTAAGGGCGCAGGTGGATCAGGCAATCCGTTTCGAAGAAGTGATCGAGAACCCGGGTGCCTATCAAGGTAAATTGGTCCTCTGGGGCGGAGTGATCATCGGGGCAAAGAACCGGAGAGAGGGAACGCTGATAGAGGTTCTGCAAAAGCCGACCGATATGGAGCAGAGACCGAAAGACGTTGATCGCTCGGAAGGCCGGTTCTTGGCCCTGTATGACGGGTATCTGGATGTGGCCATTTACGCCCAGGGAAGAGACGTGACCGTGGCCGGTGAGATAAAGGGGAAAAGGGTGATGCCCCTGGATGAGATCGAGTACACTTATCCGCTCATCTTGGTTAAGGAGATACATCTCTGGCCCCTTAAGAGTGACGACCGGGTTTATCCATATCCTTACTGGCATTATCCGTGGCGGTGGTATTATCCATACTGGGGTCCCTGGTGATAAGTCTTATTGAAGGCCAATCCTGATTTCGGACTCATAATCGACACTGGTCCGTTCGACGCTGTACTGTGTCAACCATTGGTTTTGCTGGGTTCCAACTTCCTCGCATGTCATGTGGCACTGAGCATCCGATAAGAATAAATAATGCCATGAGTACCAGAGATAGCAACTTCTTCACATTCCTCTCCCCTCCTTCCAAGAAAAGAGACGATGCGTATAGTGGTAATAGGAGCGCATTCCTAGGTCAGCTCAAAGAAGATAGTAAGCTCCAGAGGAATCTCGCCCGTAAAAAGCCGCCTGGGGGGTCTTGGAAAGGGAGCAGCATCCTCCACGGCCTTAAGAGCCGATGCATCCAGGACCTTGTGTCTGGAAGTCTTCACCACCACCGCCTCCCGGATACCTCCTTCAAGTGTGATCACAAACCGTACGGTCACTCGTCCCTCTATGTGACTGATCCTGGCCATATCAGGATACTCTTCGTGCCTTTCTATCTTGAGCCTTACCATCTCGACATAGCTATGGGGGGTCGCATAATCGCCAGAAGCCTCCGCAAGTGCGTCAGGACTCCAATTAGCGATGTTGAGACCAGCCGTGTCGGGAACGTCTGGCATGGCGATGCCTTCCACCAGGCTGTCGGGGAGGTTTTTCTCTGCAGGTTCTACCTTTAGGGGTTTAAAATTGGGCATTGAGCGCTGCGTGATCTTCAGCCGCTTGATATCCTGCGGCTGTGGAGCCTTGGGCCTGTGACGGGGCCTGGGAATACTCCTTGTGGGCGGTTTCGATACATCGTGCATGGTCAACTCGATGTAAGATAAGGCGTTTGACCCGTAAATCCCCGAAACGTGCATGAAGACCACCAGATGTATTCCCAGAGAAATACCTACCAGGCCGCGGAAGAGCCAGTTGGGTTTTCTTGTAGACATAGTTTACCTATAATCGTTGAATTAGCCACAGACCCACACGGACGGACACGGACACTTTTTATTCGGTCAGTCGAGCGAATAAAAAGTCTGCGTGAGCCCCAGTGTGAGTCTAAAGATCGCGCCGTTGATCTGGTAATTCAGTTCGTTAATATCCATCTATCCCTATCGCGAAGCGATGACGTCTTTTAGCCGAGCATGTCGCTCGGCTAAAATGTCCGTGTCCGTCTGTGTGTGTCTGTGGCTAAATCTAAAACTCTTTCTCCGTTGCCAGACAGAGCCTTCCTGCTCCGGCGGCCTTGGCAATATCCATTACCTTTACGGCCTTATTGAGGATCACTGCCCGGTCTGCACGAATGACTACCAGCTTGTTCTCCTTGGAACCAATCTTTTCCTTGAGCCGGTCAAAGAGCCTGGAAAGCGAGAGCTCCTCGGTGCCAAGATAGGCCCTGCCTTGCTGGTCCACATACACGGTAAGCACTTCCTCCGTCTGGGGTGCCGCAGCCTTGGCCTGAGGAAGCTTGATCTTGATCCCCTCTTCCACCATGAAGTTGGTGGTAAGCATAAAATAGATCAAAAGGAGAAAGACAATATCAATGAGAGAGGTCAGGGGCGCCTGAACCTTGATAGGATCTTTGCGTTTATGATGAACAAGCATCATTGCCTCCCTAACCCGGACAAGCCGGAAATGCGACACGAAGTGAAGCTTGCGCTAACCACGAAATTCGAAACTCGAAACAAATCCAAAATACAAATGTTCGAATGTTCAAAACATGGAATTTGAGCTGTTTGAGATGTGGTCGTGCACTCAGTTTTGGTCATTTCAGCCGTCGTAGCCGCCACGGCTACTATGGCGAAGTCGGCTTGAATTTTGAAGATTTAGAATTTGTTTGCGGCTTACGCCTTGAGAACAGTACGGATTTCGATATTCGAATTTCGAATTTCTTTTCTGCCATATCTGTAAAGCCTTTCATACAGAGCAGCTCAAAGTTCAAAGCTCAAAGCTGAAAGCAAGGAAAACTAAGTGTCGAAAGCTCACTAAAATCCAGTTTTTACTTTGAGCTTTGAGCTTTGAGCTTTCACCTTTTGCCTATAGCCTTGATGAAAGTCACGGTCCCGTCATGGAGCTGGGCCTCATACTTGTCCACACGGGAAACAAGGTAGCTGTGGGCCACCATGGTGGGAAGGGCTACGGCCAAGCCCAGGGCCGTGGTCAGCATGGCCTCCCAGATGCCCCCGGCAAGGACCGCCGCGTTGACCTTGCCGCCCATCTCCTGAATCACCATGAAGGCCTTGATCATACCCAGCACAGTTCCCAGTAGACCGAGTAGCGGGGCGATGCTTCCAATGGTAGCCAGGGCCTGGAGGTAGCGGGAAAGTTCCCTCACCTCCTCGGCTGTGGAATGGACAATGACTGTCTCCAGGGTCTCCCGGTCCTGATTTTTGACCTCCATTGCCTGTGTTAAGATTCGTCCCATGGGGGTACTGTTGGAGTTCGCTAACTCGTAGGCTTGGTGATCCTCGCCATTTTTTATATGTCGTGCAATTTTTCCTACCAAGCCATAGCCTCTGATCCGCAACCGTCCAAAACGGATCAGGCGCTCCAGAAAGATGGCCAGGGCACTACGGAGCAAAAAAGGATCGGCCCCACCAGGACGCCCCCTTTTTCAAGAAAATCGAACATATTTACCCCCTTTGTTTTGAGAAAGCGGGAAAACGAGAAAGTGAGCAGGTGGGAAGGTGAGCACGTTTAAAAGTGTGTATCATGGGAGCCTCGTTTTCAGTATCCATGGATCAGGGTTATTTGCCATTCGGAAATGCCTTTGATACCTCAAAGATCCGCATCGCCGCTTCAACTGAAATTTGATAAACCTCGAGGTCCCAATGATACTGTACTTTTTTATTCACTTGCTCACCTCCTCACCCTCCCACTTTCCCACTTTCTCACTCTCGTACTTTCTCACCTGGTCACTTTCTCACTCTCCCACTCGCTCACTTTCCATTTCCTCAATATCCGGTTCGCCATCGAAGTTCAGATCCTTTGACCGCTTCACCAAGGCTTCTGCTTCGTCGTATACCTCCCACAGATCAGGTTTGCCGTCGCCATTCGTGTCTTCCTCTACACTTGTGAGACTCCCCTTTTCGTAGAAATACCAGGTGTCCACTTGGCCATCGCCTTTGGCGTCTTTCTCTGCCCGGATGGCTTGTTCGGCATCATTGTAAAACCACGTGATCGTAAACCTTCCTGCGCCCTGGTCGTCCTCTTCACTCTTGGCTAGCTTGCCTTGACTATCGTAATGCTCTCTCAAGTCCGGCTTGCCGTCTCCGTTTTCATCTATCTCCTTAAGCCTTAAGCTGCTTTCTTGATAGCAATAGCGACCCTCTGGCTTGCCGTCTGTGTCCGCATCCAGCTCCATCACCATGGACCAGGGGGGCTTATGGAACCACTGGGTGATCTCAAAGCGACCATCTCCGTCTTTGTCTCGAATAAGCTTCTGCTTCTTGCCGCCCTTATAGAAGACTTTTAAACTGACCTTCCCTCTTTCCTCATCGTCTCTTTCTATCCTTGCAAGCTCCCCATTGCGATAATACTCCCACGTATCGGTTTTTCCGTCCAAATCCGTGTCGCTTTCAACCCTTTCTTTTTCTTCTTTAGCATTGAAAAAGATCTTTGTGTCTGCCTTGCCATCCTTGTTGCTGTCCTGAGTCTGCAAGGATGCCTTCCCCTTTTTAAAGAGGGTTACCGTTTCCCTGAATCCGTCGCCATCGTCGTCATAGACCACCTTCACGGGTACGCCGTCATTAAACGTCCTGATTCGGTCAATGCGGCCCGTATGCCTGGTGTCTTCTTCCATCTTCTCCACATAGCCCTTGGCATCAAAATGGACGAAGACATCTTTCTCGCCGTCAAAGTCGGTGTCCTTTTCCTGATAGGCAGGCAGGCCAGCCTTAAAACGGGTCACGATGTCGAAGTGGCCATCTCCATTGGCATCTTTTTGTTGCTCAAAAGGCTCACCATCCTTAAAATGTGTGACGATCTCAAACCTGCCATCCTGATCCAGATCTTTTTTCTGCTCCCATAAGGCGCCCTGGCGATAAAATCGGACTTCTTCCATCTTCCCGTCCCTGTTCAGATCGTGACGGCTTTCCTTGGGAAAGCCGTCAGTGTCGAAGAAGGTCATCTTTTCCACTTGACCGTCACCGTCATCATCTGTGCGCCTTTCGACAGGTTTATCGTTACAAAATGTCTGCCAGACATTCACCTTGCCATCGCCGTCCATATCCTTTGTGGAAGAGGATAAGCTTCCTTCCCTGAAGTGGTAAATCCTGTCAAACAGGCCGTCTCCTGTGGTGTCTTTTTGGATCTTCAAGGGTCGTTCCTCAGGATCGAACTCAATGATTTGCTCCACCCGGCCGGTTTCGGTTGACGCCCGTTCATGGCGGGTTCTTTTTCCTGCTTCAAAATAATCCCAGGCATCAACCTTTCCATCATGATTCGTGTCTCTTTCCACCCTTTTGACCTCTTCACCCTCATAGTACTGGAATCGGTCCATGATCTCGTCTGCATTGCTATCGATCTCCAGCTTGATGATCTTGCCGCGTTTATCAAAGTGGGCGATCTGGTCTATCTTTCCATCGTCGTTGGTGTCCCGCTTCACGATGTCTTCTCTGGCCAACGCCGATGGAGGCCAGAAACCTGTGGCCAGGGTGACCATAATAACCAGGCATGTGCAGTATTTGGTAAGTAATTTCATTCGATTAAATAAAGAAAAAAAGTGCCGGGATAGACTCCCTGACTTCAAGGAGTGGCTCAATTTCTGAACGGCGAATGGCTCAGTCTCCAACCGTTGTGTCCATCTTACGGTTATTACCTTCGGAACGGTTTCCCGACTTTGACCGGATAGAATTAAGGGACGTTATCTGGAGCACGCCATTGTCAGTCGTAACCTTGCAAATAACCCCATAAACGGCCTCTATCGTCTGCGAGGTTAATACAGTCTCTGGTTTTCCAAAGGCACAGACGTCTCCATCTTTCAGGATGACTACCTTATCAGCGTATCTTGCGGCCTGATTAAGGTCATGTAAGGCAATAACTGTGGTAATCCGTCTCTGCACCGTTATTTTCCTTAACAGGTCAAGAATCTCCAATTCATATCGAAGGTCCAGACTGGTTAATGGCTCATCTAAAAGAATAACTCTTGACTGTCGAACGAGAGCCTGCGCCATCGAAACCATTTGCTTCTGCCCGCCACTCAGTTCATGGAGAAATCTTGAAGCTAACTTCTCTATCCCAAGCTCCTCTATCACCTTTAGAGCAGAGGCGAGGTCCTCCTTGCCGACTCTCCAGGATAAGGATTGGACTCTGCCTAAAAGGATAGCTTCAAACACGGTTAAAACGGCTCGGAACGAGTTTTCCTGGGGGAGGTAACCGACCCACTGCGCTATCTTGTCTTTCTTGAACTCGCTTGTTTTTTTCCCATCCAGTCGTATGGTACCCGCAGGCTTTAGCAAACCGGCGACACACTTTAGCAGCGTTGACTTCCCCGATGCATTTGGGCCAATGATAACCGTGACCTCACCCGGTAATGCCTCAAGATGAATATCGCGCAAGACCAATCCACCACCGTCATAGGCAAACTTCAGCCTCTCAATTTGCAGCTTCACCAGTACCCGCTCCTTCTTTTGAGAATCAAAGAAATGAAAAACGGTACGCCGATAAAGGAAGTGACGATTCCTATTGGTAATATGGTGCCGGGAATGACCAACTTACTCAAAGCCGATGCCGCAGAAAGCAAAACCGCTCCCGCCAGAGCAGATGTCGGCAAGAAGAATCTCTGGTCCTCGCCAACAAGCATTCGTGCTATATGGGGCCCGACCAGCCCGATAAAACCTATGGTGCCGACAAAGCAGACGGCAGCCCCGGTAAGAATGGATACCCAGATAAATATTTTGAGCCGTAGTCTTTCCACATTGATGCCCAGGCTCTTGGCCTTTTCATCACCAAGCCTCAGAGCAGTGAGCTTCCAGGCATCTTTAGCCAGCACCGGCACTGTCACTATCAGAATCGCAGCGACGATTGCCAATTTTAGCCAGGTAGTCCTGAAAAGGTTCCCGAAAAGCCAGAAGACCACTGCCTGCAACTGCTGCTCAGAAGCGACGTACTGCAGCAAGGCTGTTGCGGACTGGAATAAAAAGAGTATGGCAATTCCCGCCAGCACCATGGTCTCGGAGCTTAATTTTGCTTTCCTGGCGATAGCGTATATCAGGAGACAGGTGAGTATAGCGAAGAAAAAGGCATTGATTGGTACGATAAAGTGTTCTCCGTAAGGGATAATACCAACGCCAAGGACAAGAGCCAGGGCAGCGCCGAATCCGGCGGCAGCAGAGATGCCGAGAGTATATGGGCTGGCCAGGGGATTATCCAGTATCGTTTGCATCTCGGCGCCGGCAATAGCAAGCGAGGCGCCGACCACTACCGCCATCAGGGCAATCGGCAGTCTGAGGTTCCAGACGATGACGGAAGTGGCAGGGTCAACCGAATTTGGTTCAAAGATTGCCGAGAGGATTTCGGCGATTGACAGCCAAGCCGGCCCCACCGCTATATCTACGAAAAGTATCAGCACAACTGCGATCGCCAGCGAAACGACGACGGCATACTTGCGGCCGGTTATCCTCTGATATAGCTCTTCAGCCTGAGTAACCAATTCTCACCCCTTCCTAATCTTGGATGCCTATCATCCATGCACCGCTGTAGTCTATCGGCAGAAACTTCCTATGAAATTCCCTTAGATTCGCCTCTGGGTCTAAATCCTTGAATTCATCCGGATATAACCACTTGGCGACGGCCTCTAAGGCGGCAAAGTTGTAGTTACTGGGATTGGAGTTAAGGTAGGAGTTAAAAACGCCATAGACTCTGCCACTCTTCACCGCACTGAGGGTGTTCCAGCCCGGCCGTTCCGTAAAAGCCTTAAGAAGCCGCCTTGATTCTTCAGGGTTAGCATGGTAGCCAGGCCGCATTGAACGGGGAGGCTCCGGGCCAGCTATGATTATCACATCCGGGTTTGTTTTCAGCAGATATTCCGGGGCTATCGGCCCCCATCTCTTTATAATGCCTTCAGCGATGTTAATGCCGCCGGCCCTAACCACCATGTAACCCCAGGAACAATTGGTGCAAGTCCAGGAATACTCAGAGGGTCCCTTCGAGCCATTTTCCACGTAAACCCTGGGTTTGGGCTTTTTAATTTTTTGCAGGCGGCTGACCACCTCGTCAACCCGCTTTTTGTAGAAATCCACAATTTCTTGCGCCCTCTTTTCTTTACCCAGTAAAGCGCCCAGCAATAATATGCTTGGTATAGTGTTTTCAAGGGGCTTTTCAGAGCAATCTAGGAAAACTGTCGGAATCCCCACCTCCTCCATTCTGGCTATGTCCTCGGCTGTGCCTTCGTACTTATTTAGTAGCACCCACAAAGGAAATATGACCACGTCAGGCTTCAGCGAGATAACTTTTTCCACGCTAAAGCTGCCTTTAGCGTGGCTGCCCACATCCGGGATAGCCTCTATTTCAGGATATTTCTCCTTGTACTTAAGGTAGGTATCCTGGTCCCACGCACTAAGGCGAAGTGCAGTCTTCCCCCAGCCGGCTATTTTCCTCAGGAACTCTTCCCCCGCCACAGCAGCAAATGTGTAAAAGTCTTTATCGTAGCCTAACACTACCTTCTTTACGGGCACGGTCACGGATACCTGCCGCCCAGCCATATCCGTGACCGTAATCCGAGTCGGCGCCGGCATCCTATCCTTTGTATCACAGCCTCCCGCCAGCAGTGCTATCAGTACCGATACCAAAACGATTGAGAGCAGTTTTACTTTTCCAGTTCGCATCAATTAGTAGTTCCCTATTCCTAAGAAATCGTCTAAAAATTAGGCCCTTTCCTTTCACAAACCGCGAAAAGAAAACGGTCATCGCCGGCAGGCTTCAAAAGGAACGCATCTCTTAGGAACGGCTATAGCTTTATGAATCCTCCTGTTTCTTCTAAGTGGGTCAAAATCCATCTGTAAGTCCAAGGACAGCTCTTGCATTGGTCTGTTACTGTCCTGTTTCGCTTGATTAAGGCATGATAGTCTTCGATGGAATTAAGATCAAAGATATGAGTCGATGAAGCAAATCCGGTTTCGCAAATACTGATCCGCCCGTCGTTGTCCACGTGTAAGTCATTAACGCCCCCTTTGCAATTATGCCCCAATGGATCTTCCATGTGCATCTGATACACTTGTGCCGGAGTGCAAATACCAATCTTTGCTTTTAGTCTTAGCCTGTTGGAGAAATCGTGGCAGACTGCAGCTCTAGATTTCATCGACAACAACTCCTCGAACACTCGCTCGACTTCATCGAGGTCTTCTTCGCCGAACGCAAGCTCCTCTGTACGGCTATGATTGCCTACGCCTCTCACCATCAGCATGAAATCGATCGTCATACCGAGCGCGGAAAAGTAGTGAAGCATCTCCGGCAGTATGGGCAAGTTGTATTTCGTCACTATCGTGGCCACACTCGTGTTAAATCGGAACTTCGATTCGGCGATGTATCGCAGGATTCGTTCCAGCTCCGGGGTAAGATCCTTGCCGAACTGCGGTTGTCCATCGTTTCCTAAAGTGTCAATCGAGATGCCAAGGTTATCCAATCCCGCCTCATCCAGCGCGTGCAGAAGTTTTTCGTTAAGGCCGTGACCGTTGGTTGCAATCGAGACGATTGTGTCGCGCGCGGAGACGTAATCAACGAGATCTAACAGGTAGGGCTTCAGTAGAGGCTCACCGCCGCCGAAACAAATGCCCCGGTTCCCCAGCATGTAAGCAATATCAGCCGCCCGCTTCCATTCCTCAAGCCCCCCCATGTCATCGTTGAGTTTATGCTGTGCAATACAGTACCTACATGACATGTTACACTCGCGTGTGATCATCATATAGGCGAGAACCGGATGCACATTTCCGGCGGCTGCGCTCTGAACGCTTGATTCATAGGCTTTCTGTTTTGCCGTTCGATTGTGCTTATACATGATATATCCTCCTTTAATTTTTAACATTCACTGTTCGCAGTTTTATTAGTACCTTAACATTAATTCCCCAAACCATGACCTGCACGGTGTCTTACCGTTACCGGATGTCGAATAGAAGTAATCCTCGTCAAAGATATTGTCCACAGAAAAGGAGAGTCTCGCAAATTTCGTAATATCGTAGGATACCTTTGCATCTGCAGTAAAATATGGGTCGCATGAGCCTTGGACATTATCCACTATGTCACTGTTATCATCATTTATATAGATTTTACTCACGTATCTGCCAATAAGGCTGGCAGAGAAGGGACCTTTGGTTAGGTCGGCGCCGATGTTGAACATCTTATCGGGAAGCATTGTCAACCTCTTACCTACAGTAGTTGGTTTCGCCGGATTTTCCGTTATCTCTGAATCGGTATAAGTAAAGTTGGCAAAAAGTTTCAACCACTTATTAACCTTCTGTTCAGCCTCAAGCTCTATACCTTTACTTTCAGCCTTACCAACATTTTTATTTTCGTAAAGGGTGGATGTAGTCATTCCAGAATAGATGAAATCCTCCATATAGTTCTCATAATATGTAGCCTTTATCTTCGCCCCTTTCCATAGCGCCTGTTCAGCGCCTATATCCCACGATTTTGTAGTCTCCGGCTTTAAATCGGGACTCCCTGCGTAAGCGATTCCTGTTGGGCTAATCCATCTAGAGTAAAGTTGATAAACTGTCGGGGGCCTGAAAGCCGTTCCTGCGGATGCCCTGAGGGTCGTCTGCCCAAATGGTTTATATACAAGGGCAACCTTTGGGCTGAAGGATGATTCAGCGTTCGAGTCATAAGTTATAGGAATACCTGCCTCATAGACGTAACCATCGTATGTTTCCCACCAATCCTGTCTGAAACCTATATATGCGGTCAGGTTATCAAGAATCATTATCTCATCCTGGACAAAGAAGGCATATATCCTGTCCTCACCCTTTTTTTGGGAGATGATGCCGCTCTTTGAGTCCTCATCCATCCAGTTTGTGAGGCCATACTCAACCGACTCTCCCGAGTTATGTTCGAAAGAACCTCCAAAGGTGAGGAGCTGTCTCTTAAATAGAGGGGCTGTGAATTGTAATTCAGTTTTATAATGGTCGTTTATTGGGTGATCCCAAAACACTCCAGGTCCACCAGAGCGTGTTGAGCCACCAGCGGGGAATTTATGCCCCTCCTCGATACTATCGACATAACAAAAGGAGAGTTTTGATTTGACCGTAGATATCTCTGTTTCGTAGCTTATATTGTAGGTATTCACTTCTTGACGAAAATCCTGCCAGGAAAAAAAAGAAGCTTCCGGTACAGCCCCATATGAATAGACAGGATTTCCTGCTGCATCCTTCAGGTAAGTATGGGGATCATCATAGTGTTGTTTAAAACGTTTTCTAAAAAATGAGAGATTAATCTTTGAAGTGTCAGAAAAGTCAAATTCTGTCTTAAGGGTTATATTATCATCCCACCACCTGGTGTCGCCTTTGTCGCCTATCAAATACCGGGGGTTACCCATGGGATCTGTTGTGTTAGACCAGCCTGAAATTCCCGCTGGTGGCTGTGTACTCTGGACATTATAGACTGTAGGGAAACCGTTTGTTTCCTTTCTCCCGTAGCTCAGAAAGATACTCAGTTTATCCTTAAATTTATCGCCATAGGATACATAGAATTTCCTTAAATCATCCGCTGCCTCGCCCCTATTCCAGCTTGAGCCATAGCCGCTTTTTACAGTAAATTCCCTTTTTTCAGGCATCTTTGTGATAATATTTACAACTCCTCCCATAGCATGACCACCGTAAAGGCTTGAGAATGGCCCCTTAACAACCTCGATCCTCTCCACCACCTCCGGTGCATATGCCCCTGCTCCAAGTAAGCCTCCAAACTGGGGATGATTAAGGGTTATGCCATCCATCAGAACCAATGACCTATTACCTGGTATCCCTCTCAGAGTAATCTGCGGAGAAAAATCCGTAACACTTCCGCGAGCGGTATATACCCCTGGCAGGGCATTTACTGCCTCGACAATGGTCTGGACGTTTCTTTTTTCTATATCCTCCTTTGTAACAACAGAGATACTTCCAGGAGCTTCCGCTGCATCCTTTTCCGTCCTTGTTGCAGTAACTACAATGTCTTCAAGTTTTATTGCTTTCTCTTTTTCTTCTGCAAAAGCTGTTAACGCAGTTGTCAATAATAAAAAAAGTACTAATGATAAAATCCTCTTTAACTTCATTCCGCTACCTCCTTAATCTTTCTTTATCACCCCTTTTCTGTTAAAATAAAAACGGGCGATGGTTGATACCATTCATAGGTTAAAGCCTGTGGCTGCCATTGCCCTTACGGGGCAGGGTATCCTCGCCAAAGGTCAGCCCTCTGCCCCATAACTCTCCTAACTTTGTGCGCCTCTACGACCGGCACTTTTTCTTCCCAAGGTAATCTGCTCCAGAAAACCTTCGATACGAACCCTGAGCTGCCCAACGTCCGATTGGGAAAAGTCCGTTATTATGTGGAGAAATGGAAGGCCGTGTTTCTCTTTGACGAGCTCTCCCACTCTATATGACTCGATGTTGAAGGTGTGGCAAAACTGCCAGGTCAAATCAATGACTCCCTGGATGTTATACTCTGAAATTAAACGGTCTATATCCTCAAATCTCGTTGTATTTGGCGTCATGCAAGAGCAGGTAACCCTCAGATATCTTTCCGCCAGGGCCTGGACGGGATCCTTGTCTTCATCTACTGGGTCCTCAAGGCGCGTAATGCCGCCACACCCCTCCTGGCACACCACGACCCCGCCGCATTCTTCAACCAACTTCAGGACCTTGTCACACCCCAGACTGTTGCCCAGGCCCGTCCATAGGATCCGGGGCCTGTCCGGCGAGCAGGCAAATTCTTTGTCCCTGATTCTCCGTTTCAGCTCGTCCAAGAGCGTGGCGAGTCTTGTTGTGTAGTTGTCCCGGTCAACACAATAACCAAACGTAGTTGTTAACCCGACCAGCTCGCCTGCCATGATGGGTACGGGATGAACCTTGCGGCACCCATGGATCTCTGTTAACAGCGCACGCTCCTTGTTCGTTTGCTTGATAGCTTGTCTTAAACTCTCATCGGTGATCTCTGCGTCCAACTGTTCCTCGAGAAAAACCTTGAGCTTTCCCATCTCAGCGGTCCAGTGTTCAAGGGCTTCCTTCTCCTCAGGTTTCTGAGGGAGATCCATGACATGCATGGGTTTTTCTCTGGCCAGCAGTTCATACATCTTCTTTCTGCCGTCACAGGTTGTCTCACCGACGATACAATCTGCTAAGGGAAACAGCGGGCAGGTATTATTAACGGATCGGCCATAGGTTGCCTTGACCATGGGGCATTGGTCTGCCGGAAGTACTTTCTCTGCCGCCGCAATGGGCTCCTCTGTCGTTCCGCACAAACCAACCGGAATGGCTCCTGCAGCCAGGGCCATTTCGATGGGAAAGTAAGAACACATCAGTCCCACCACCTTCTTCCCCTCATCCTTGGCCATTTCTATTTGCAGGGCCACATCGGTCCTCACTTCGCCAATGGTTTTATCTGCCTTAAGGTCCGTCATCCCTCCCTCCCTGAGTCTTTAGAGTCAACAAATCGACACGTTGTTCTCATTCTTTCAGATACTGCCCTTTTGCCAGTACAGCCGCTCCCAGGGCTCCGATAATCTGTGGATCCTCACCAAGGGGTGTGAAGTGTACCTCCAAAAAGTCTTCCAAAGCATTTCGGACCCCTACGTTTTTTGCCACACCGCCCACAAAGACTGTCCTTTCGTGGATACCCAGGCGCTTGGCCATATTGCCCACCCGTCTGGCAACGCTGAGATGCAGGCCGGCAACTATGTCTTGTTTTGCTTCTCCTGATGCCAAGAGTGAGACCACCTCTGACTCAGCAAAAACCGTACATGTGCTATTTATACGGGAGGGTTTGCGTGCCGAGAGTGAAAACGTGCCCATTGCTTCGAGATCGAGTTCCAATGCTCTTGCCATCACCTGAAGAAACCGCCCTGTGCCCGCTGCACATTTGTCATTCATGACAAAATCAAACATACTTCCGTCCGCATTCAGATTGATTACCTTGCTATCCTGGCCCCCTATATCGATGACCGTCCTGATACTGGGGTCCAGAAAATGCGCACCCCGTGCGTGGCAGGTCAGTTCCGTGATGGTTCGATCGACAAAGGAAAGAGAGACCCTGCCATAACCGGTGCCAACGGCATACCTTATCTCTGGTCTCTCGGAGCCTGCCTCATGAAGCACTTTAGCAAAGACCGTTTCCCCGGCCTTTTTGGGATTGGTGCCAGTATCCATGACAGCATATGAGACAATCCCGTTGTTTCCCATAAGTACAGATTTTGCGGTTAAGGACCCCACATCTATGCCTGCAAAAAGGGCATCCCCCGTGGCCATCTTCTGCTCCTGTAAAATGTCAGCTCATCTATCGGTTTCTTGCGGATAGGAAAAAATGGTTGATTTAGTGGAAGGATTCAGGTAGGCTGACAACCAGCATGCAAGAAAAGACGTCAACCTTTTCGCATGCCAGGGGGCTATCAGATGTGAACTTACCGGTTCTCTGATAGTCCCCGCTCCTGAATCCTTCCAACATCCTGCTACGAAGCTTACATCTCCACTAGACCATGGGCTATTTCTGATTTTGCAATCTGATACATTATCGCACGAAGCATGTCATAGGCGTAGATAATAAGTCAAATCTATAATATCTATGAGTCATTTGTTTCTATATTAGCATAATCTATTGATAGACCCATAATTAGGGTAGACATTGATTCAGTATGCCACTGTTCCTTGGCCTTTGGAAATCACAATATAGGGTTCCAGTATCTGGTATACGGGAAGGCTCTGGGGATGCCGTCTGGTGGGATCAGAATTCCAAGTGTACTATTTAGAAATTCAATAATAGGGGGGCAACCTAATCAATATTACCTATTTGACAGCCGTATAGAAGCCATCGATAATTATTGACAAAAATGATGTCGAATCTGTCACCGAAAAGCACCCTTGGAGGCAGGTTGGTTCAACTCTTGAGAGGAGAAGTCACATGGAGGCATTGAATTGCCAGGGGCTGGCCTGTCCTCAGCCAGTGCTCAGGACCAAGCATTTTATTGAATCGAATCCAGATCTTTTGGAATTTTCTGTAATTGTGGACAATGCAGCCTCGGCGCAAAATGTTGTCCGTTTTGCCGAAAGCCGGGGTTTCAGTGCCTCTCTTCAGCAGAAGGGCAATGATTTTGAGATCGAGGCTGTCAAGTCTGAGGAAAGCGGCAGCGAATCCACTGAAGAGGATTTAGCTAAATCGGACGAAAAGACCCTGGTGTTGATCCCAAAGGATACCATGGGCTCCGGAGATGATGTGCTCGGAGCAGGGCTCATTCTAAATTTTATCAAAACCCTCAATGAGATGGGGGAAGCCCTTTGGAGATTGGTTTTCCTCAACAGTGGCGTAAAACTGACGATTGAGGGGGCCGAGGCCTTGCCTGCCATACAACAACTGGAGGCGCAGGGTGTAAGCGTTTTGGTATGCGGTACCTGCCTGACGCATTTCAACCTGCTGGAGCAAAAGAGGGTGGGTGAAACCACGAATATGCTTGATATTGTTACAAGCTTCCAGCTTGCCGACAAGGTGATCAGCGTATAAAATCGCGAAGGGATTTTATAAGGAGAAGAGCATGAGTGAACAGTACGAGAGAATGTGGGAAGGGTTGGGCCTTGATCTGGGAGCCCATGATGCCTTGCTGGAGGTCCTGGGAAAAGGGTATCAGGATATCTATCTTGCCCAGAAAAACCGTCCGGAGGCGATGGCCTACTTTGATTTTGTCATGAGCGAAGTCCACGGGCTGCGGATTAGAGAATTACTGGATGAAAAGGCGGCTGGCCGCAAGGTGATTGGCTCCTTCTGTGTCTTTGTGCCTGAAGAAATCGTACGCGCCGCTGATGCCACGCTTGTCGGCCTCTGTACGGGCGCTGATTTTGCCATGGAAGAAGTGGAAAAACTTCTACCCCGCAACACCTGTTCCCTTATCAAGTCGGCATTTGGATTTAAGCTAGGAAAGGTCTGCCCATATATCGAGGCTTCGGACATGCTCGTGGGGGAAAACACCTGTGACGGCAAGAAGAAGTCCTTTGAGACGTTAAAGGATCTTGTCTCCAAATTCCATATCATGGACATCCCCCAAATGAAATCCGTTGAAGGAAGGGCCCTTTTGAAAGCGGAATATCTTCGCTTTAAGGAGGCTGTCGAGAAACTCACCGGAATCACCATTGATGCAGGCAGGCTCAAGAAAGGGATTGAGATCGTCAATAACAAACGAAAGGCCATCCATAGACTGGCGAGCTTACGAAAAGCCAACCCGGTGCCCATTTCAGGGCTGGATGCACTGTTAGTCAACCAGGTCTATTTCTATGATGATCCCGCTCGCTTCACCGACTCGGTGAACAAGATCTGCGATGAGCTGGAAGTACGTATTGAAAAAAATGAAGGCGTAGTCCCTGAAACATCCCCCAGAATCTTATTATCGGGTTGTCCCATGGCAGTTCCCAACTGGAAGCTCCCGTGGATTATAGAGACTTGTGGCGCTGTCATCGTGGGAGAGGAATCCTGCGTGGGGGAACGGGGTACGCGAAACCTGACGGACGACACTGGTGGTACTGTGGATGAACTCATGGAGGCGATTGTGGATCGTTATTGCAAGGTGGATTGTGCCATCTTCACACCCAACCCCGATCGCTTTGAACATATTGTCGAGATGTTTGAGCAATATCAAGCCGACGGTGTCATTCACTATTCCTTGCAATTCTGCCAACCCTACCTCATGGAATCCATGCCCGTGGAAAAGGCCCTTGAAGCAAAGAATATCCCCACGCTTCGGATTGAGACCGACTACAGCCTGGAGGATGTGGGGCAGCTCAAAACTAGGGTAGAGGCGTTCTTAGAAATGGTGAAGTAGGCGGAAAGGAAACGCACAAAGGTAAATCAGTACAAGCTACTTCTTGTAGGCTGAATCGTGATCAGGATGAAGGGAAATGAAAAGATCTTTTTGGAAACCCGGAAAGTTCAGGTCAATTTTCAAGGTTCTTCTCCAGGGCGGAGAGGTCTGTTTCTGATGGCTTATTATTCGCTTCCCAGCGGTCGAAGGCCTTCAACCGGTCCTGAAATGCCTTGTCCTTGAGAAGCTTCATTTCAAATTCGCTGATTATCTCAACCGGTTTTAAGATAACCGTACCGTCGGCGTATTCATCAACCTGAACTTTTTTACCGGCGTATTTTTTGCCAATAGAGATTTGACCCTGCTTATTAACCTGTTTGACGTGCAGCATAGCCATGGATAATTACCTCCCTTTCATTAAAAGGATATTTTATTACTATATTACTTTAATAAAAATGTAAAGAAAACCGGGCAGCCTTGATTTATCGATTTACACTTCACAGCTTGGAGGATGTGGGGCAGCTCAAGACTGGGAGGCATTTGTGGAGATGTTGAAGTAGTATAAAGATATGGGACTTTATATGAGATATGCTGGCATCGACATCGGTTCCCGATCCATTGAACTGGTAGTGTTGAACAAAAGAGGGATTGTTGTCAGCAAGCAGGCGGATTCTGGCGTTGACCCCATGACCCGGGCCAAAGCACTTCTGGAAGGAGTTGGCTTCGACCGGATCATGGCCACGGGTTACGGCCGTCACCTCTTTGAGCTTTCCTTTGACGCGCCCACGGTTACAGAGATTAAGGCCTATGCCGTGGGGGCTCGAGCTCTGTTCCCTGGCGTTCGCACAATACTCGACATCGGGGGCCAGGATTCCAAGGCCATTGCCGTTAATGATGGAGGCAGAGTAGCCAAATTCGAGATGAACGACCGGTGTGCCGCAGGCACAGGGAAATTTCTCGAAATCATGGCGAATACCCTCGGCTATACACTGGATGAGTTTGGCCCTGATGCCCTCAAGGCCAATAAGGATATCCAGATCAGCAACATGTGCACGGTCTTTGCGGAATCCGAGGTCACCTCCCTTCTTGCAAAAGGGGAAGACCGGCAAGACATTGCCATGGGTTTGCACAGGTCTGTGGTGCGCCGAGCTGCTGGCATGCTGAAAAGGGTCTCTGTGGAAGAGCCAATTGTTTTTGCTGGCGGTGTTGCTCAAAATGTGTGCATGCTCCGCTTATTGGAAGACACCCTAGAAAAGCAGATAATGGTTCCGCGAGACCCACAGATGGTGGGGGCCTATGGGGCGGCGCTGCTGGCGGCAGGTCAATTGTGAAGGGATTTGCCTGACGGGACACCAGGAAAACCTTAACGCTATTAATGGCTTTTTGGCCACGATAAAGGGGGGTGATGCCGATTTGATCTGAATCTTTTACTCAGATGTCACTCATTTTCCAGTTGAGACAGACTTTAAGGACAGGAGGAAAGAGCATGAAGAAATCAGCAATATTAGCCAAGGTGATGATTGTGTTGTTTTTTGTCTGCACAATGGTGAGTCCTTCTTGGGCAGGATTCAAGATGGAGATTGACGAAAAAACAAAAGGAGAGATCGGCATATGGGTGCAGACCTGGTTTCAGCACGTTGAGGATGGCAAGAGTGGCAGTAACGAAGATTTGAACGATTTCATTCTACGTCGCGCCTATATGTATCTGAAGGGTCAGGTCACAGAGCATGTTGGCTTTTTCACGCACATTGCTTCAGACAAAATCGGCCAAGAGGGATTAGATAGCCCTTCGCTTGGACTGGGGAGCGGTGTTGCCTGGCGAGATCTGTGGATTGCCTTGAATCTCCATGAGAGCTTCAAGATTCAAATGGGACGAATGTATGTGCCACTGACCCGTAACTATGGCACAACGTCGACAAAGTGCATGTTGACGATGGATCTCCCTTTTCTACAGGGAGGCTCGCGGGGTGGTATCTTCTATGCCCAGAAGGTAGGGCGGGATGACAGTATTACGCTCTGGGGCAATCCTTTAGACGGGATGCTGCAATACCGCTTGATGGTTTCAGAAGGGGTTGAAGGCACCAACAATCCTGAAGACAATCTGCGGTTCGCTGGCCGGCTTTCGTTGAGTTTGCTGGAACCAGAGACCGGTTGGTTTAACAAGGGAACTTACCTTGGGAAAAAGAAGGTCCTGAGCCTTGGCCTCGGGTTTCAGAGTCAGGACGATCTCACACTTAATAGCGTCACAGGCCAACATAACGACGTCTGGACTGTTGATGCTTTCTTTGATCATCCAGTGGGAGAGGGTGCGGTCACGGCAGAGGCAGCCTATATCGATATCGACAATTGTACCGAGAATCAGCCGTCGGCCTACACGGCCCTGTCGGAAGGGGACGATGCCAAGAACTGGTACATTAACGCTGGATATCTCCTGCCTGGTTCAATAGGCCCTGGCCGGTTACAGCCGTACGTGCGGTATGAAACAGTGGATGTTGATACAAGGAATGACAGTATAGATTATGAGACCGACTTCTGGAGTGGTGGACTCAACTATTATCTGAAAGGCCACAACGCCAAGCTAACGGCAGATTACATGCACATTGACCAAGATAAAGAAACTGCTACAAGAGTGGACAGGGACATCTTCACTTTTCAGGTTACTGTCGGATTCTAGTTAGTGCCAATCCCGGAACTTCCTGGGTGAGTCGTTACCCATAAGTCCCCTCTCCCCAAGAAATGGGGGAGAGGGAGATGTGGGTAGCGGTAGGATTTTAGATCTGGATGAAGCTTGTTTTCGTTTGTCCCGAGGACCATAAGACCTTTGAAACCGATGACTTTGAAGTCATTGAAGACAAAGGAATCAAGATAGGTGAGAGCGGCGACAAGATTTGGGATGCAAAGGTCCAGCTTACTTTAGACTGTCCTTTTTGCGGCAAGAGACACGTTTTTTGTGCTGGCGAACTTCCGTGCCCTTTTACTTGATGAAGGAGTCAGCGCCCCTCCTTAAACAACTTGCATCATAATGCGCCGAAATGATATTAAATGAGCGAAGAAAGTGATTCGTTTTCTGTGTCGTAGCACTCAATTTGACATGTGCCTGAATGCCCTTCGCAGAGCCGGAGGGACAGCAGGAAGAGCTGCAAGAAAAGCAGATGCGATTATCGACAAATTGGTTTTTGCCTCTTGTTCGGTGATCATTGAAACATGCTACGCTAAAATCTGCATGTACTGGGGAACAAGCAATTTATATGTAAACCTTTTAATTTCGTTTTAATGTCTAAACCTTTGCCTGCTGTGCTTTGTTTT
>Ga0209986_10000564_pt1 | contig 35914 bp, 30 predicted proteins | sample BlataG_FD_183168 | JGI IMG/M metagenome (GOLD analysis project Ga0209986, IMG submission 183168) | Deep subsurface microbial communities from Black Sea to uncover new lineages of life (NeLLi) - Black_00105 metaG (SPAdes) (version 2) | ecosystem: Environmental > Aquatic > Marine > Oceanic >... | reverse complement strand
GGAAAAATGGGAAAAATGGGAAAAATGGGAAGAAGGATCTTCTACTGAACATGATCTTGCCTGGGTAGCAACCTGCGATGTATGTGGTGAGGAAAAAGATCTTGTAGTAGGAGATTGTTGTGAGAATGAAGAGTGTCTTATAAATTATTCTGACACTAACACTGATCCTGATCCTAATCCTAATCCTGAAACTTTTTGTATGAGTGAACATATTAAGGAAAGAGGAACAGCAGAGTGGAAAAACGGAAGAGATAGGATAGATAGGAAAAACGAGGATATGGGTAAGAAATGCGTGAATGTAAATAAGTTTACAGAAGAAATCGTCAAGGAGATTCGGAGTTTAAGTAAGACAAGACTTAAGGTTTTGGCGTATTACTTGGGCTTAAAATGGTCAGATAATGAAGATATGGTTGAGATTGTAGTCCAACACGCAAAGGAACAAGAAATGGACGAATTTCCAAGTGAAATTTTAGGTAAAATAGATAATTTGGATGAGAAACAACTCAGATTATTAGCCTATTATTTAAAACTGAAATGGATAGAAGAAAATACGGTTGAAATGACATCTGAACATGATCAGAAAGAAGATGAAGAGAAAGAGAAAAATCAACAAGAACCAGGATGGGGATGTGTGATGATGTGATGTTACAATGATTAGAACACAAAGTTATTATTATATAGAATAATAATAACAAACAATGACAAGTAATAAATCTATTTTGTTATAGCAATGTAATAGATTTGCGGAGCTTTAAGATCGGATATTTTTACGTCTCGAAATAAGATTTTAGAATCGTAAGTCCAACACAACCCTTTAGCAGTAGGGCAGTTGTTGGGGTTTGCGGTTTTATATATTTGTTCTGATAGATTATGGTCTTGTCCATACCATATACCTTTACTATATCTTTTTCCAGCTGAAATACCTTGAATTCCAGAATGAACCACATTTATTTTGGATTGATGGATTCCTTTTATTCCAGACGATTCGCCATTATAGGCTTTGATATTCTGGACTAATGTATCTACTACCCAAACATTTTTTCCTTGTGCAACATGAACACCTGCAGCAATTGTTCCCAAATACAATTTTTCATCTTCCGAACTGTTTTCTGATCCTAAACGTCCCTGATTTCGGATCTTATAGATGGAATTGTGTGATATTAAAACATTATTTGTACCGTCAATACGAATACCTAATACTCCCTTCCCAGCATGTCCCATAGAATCCTCACCTGTAATATAAGTATATCCTCTATTTTGAAGTTGAAAATAACTTACTCTTCCTTCACTCCAAGCCAATATATCATTGGAAATGTTTAGCGTTCCATAATTCAAATCTGGGAATTGTTGTTTCATCCGGGCTAACCCCATGATCAGATCTGACAATTCATTTGCTTTATATGTTCCATTTTCGCGCATGCAAACTCCAAGTTTAAGCAAATCACCAGAAGGACCCTTCGTAGGATTTCCTTCTTTATCCTTAAAACTAAGAACTTCATCTATATCGCCGTCCAAATTACATATTTCACAATTGTCCACGTAAAAGTAACTAGCATATTTTTTGTCTGTCATAGATTCGGCATCTGCAAAATCGTGAATAGCTACTCCTATTGGATTGCTTATTATTCCATATACATTTCCGTCAGCCACTAATTTTGGGTTATGGAAAAGAGGATTAGAAACAGGTCTACCCGAAAAAAGTTCTCGCTTGGTTTGATTGATAGAAACCTGCAATCTATTTCTGCAACGTCTAAAACCGTTAACTAAATTGGATTTCTGATCACCTACTTTTTCTAATATATCATCCGCGAATTGTTGAGCAAATAAAGCGGAACACCATGTTGCTAATACTTTCAAGTTTTGAAAATTATGGCGTATCTTACAATCTTTATGCACAATATAATGACCTCCATTGATAGCCGAAGCTACAAATTCATAATCCACCATCTCCACGTTAGAAATCCAAACATATTTGTTACCATTTCCGTGGATGCCATGATGGGAAGAACGTCCTAATGTTCCACCGTGAATATAAATATATTTAGGCATCTTAATGGTCTCTCCAAAATTACCTGGTCCCTGACCCGAGATAAATGGAGTAGAAGCCGTTTCAATATTGGCATAAAAACGTTGCATCCATGCCATATGATCTCCTTGCTCGAGTGTTTTTCCATTCAAGTCTATTTCTACTCCATCACATTCGATAGTAATAGCAGCAAAAAATCCTAGTGAATAAGCTCGATTGGCATATTTGGAGTCGGATTTATAAGGTCGAAAATCGTTATCCGGGTTAGGAGCAAAAGTGATATTTTCTTTCAAAATATATTTTCCAGGTTTGACAATTCTTACCGTTCCTTGATCAAAATCCGACTGTTTCAAGTACCTCTTTTTAGCTGGAATTTGACGTTTGATTTTTTCCAAGATTTTATGTTGTTTTGTTCGAAGTATTTCCAATCGCGATAATTCCCCTTTTCGTAGGATATGATCGTGCATTTTTTTAAGAGCCTTAAAAAGAAATTTGTAATGACAAATTTGTAATGACAAATTTGTTAAATAATAAGTCTATGATAGACAATAGAGATTTGAGATTTCAGAGTGTTAATCTTTTGTTATGAAGAAATTTCTTATTAACTAATATAGTTAAATAAGAATTATACTTCTCTTATGTAAGATTTAGAAATTTCTTGATGTTCGGATTGCTGTTTCTGAAAGCATCCTTCTTGCGATTGAGAGATAAATCTCGTCACAGCTGGTAACATTTCCCCAATACTAAACGTTTTTGTAATTTGTGTTTTATCTAGATAATTTTCTTCTTCATCCACACCTCGAATGCATTCTAATAATTCTGGATAATAAGCTATAATATCATCAACGCATTCCATTTCTGAAGAAATAATGACATCCATATTGCGTTGATATTCTCGAATAAATTTTTTAACCCATTTCTGCCAGCTTTTGATAGAACAGCTAGTCTCGACAATATTTTCTAATAAATATTGATATAAGGTATTCCCAATCGTAGCCAAATGCATATCTTTCAAAAAATCACGTCTTCTTTTGTTGATATTAATTACCTTTGATTCAATAAGATCTTTTGAAATAATGGCTACCAAGTAATAAATCCCTTGATCTAAAACACCAATATCTACACCCATGGATTTACGGTTAGCATCATTTCGATATAATTCTCTAAATGTAAAACTTTCCATCTTTTGATAATATTTCTTTTTTCTTTTTTACAATTAAGACCAAATCTATTACCTTCTAAGAAGAATGTTGATCACATCATTGTTGGCTAATAGATCACATAAATATAATAAAAAGTCTTCTTTCTGAAGTTCGGCATATTTTAAGGCTCTGGATAGATTAAATTTAGATATTCGGTATAAAGAAGAGGATATGAGTAGCATGGCTATCCCATAAGCCATACAATCTTCTTGAACAACGTCATGTGTTTGAAGATAATATTTTAAAGCATCTATGCATCTTTCTATCATCGCCAAATTGTATTGATTTCCCACTTCTCGCATTTTAGAAAACGCGTTGGAACATTGAACGATATCACGGATTTCTGGGACTACTTTCAGGTGGATAGGAATGGATTCTTTGTAGAAATAATGTAATACATCTTTAGCTTGAGGTCGTTGTCGTGGATTTTCAGCAAGAAGATCTAAAATTATTTCTTTGAGTTTCATGCTGTGAATGTTATCATTCACGATGGTTTTAAGTTCCTCATAATTGCAAGTAGCGGTAATTTTAATTCGCCCAAACAATTCAATCATTAAAACCCCTAACGAAAATAAATCGTGCACAAAACTTTGTCGAATAACACTATCTCGATATACTCGAGCCGTATATTTAACTTTGGCATATCGGTTCAAACTTACAAAACCTAAATCTGCTATGGCTACTTTAAGTGGTTTTTCATTGATTAAAATATTTCCTGGTTTTATATCTCCATGAACCAATCCTCGTCCGTGAATTTCACATAAACCAACCAGTATCTCATGTAAAATAAAATATCTGTCATTTATTTTCCTTCGATCATAGTTGTCTTCCATCCAATGTCTTAAGTTCATCTGATACAATTCCATACTTAAAGTAAGTTTACGTAACTCAATTTCGTAAACACGAACTATATTTCTTGCGTTATCCAAATAACTTCCTGCTATATATTCTTGAATCATATGTCTCACATCATGAAATTTTTTGACGGCTAACCCTTTTCTTACTCTTACGCTACCATATGTCCCTTTACCCAGAAACATTTTTCAGGGAATTATTGTTTATGAAATCCATGATTTTTTTCATGACAACTTTCCCAAATGTTTGGGAAGTTAAATTATTGTTTCAACAATAATTTCTTTATGAGATAAAATGAGTAGTATTAGTATTGGTGATACACTAGGTATCATTTTTGCAGGTACTCTAATTTTAATTGCTATCATTGTAAGTGTCTGGTTTTTTATCTATCGGAAACCTTCAGGTGTTGGCGCTTCTTGCACCGACGATAATGATTGTATAAATTCCAGCGGTAAAAACCCAGCAGAGCAATATCAGGGTGAAGTATGTGTGAAAGGAGTATGCCAAAACGTGGCTTGTAATAGTAACAGTACATGCAAAAGCAAATTACCAGGAAGCACTTGTTTCGGAATTGGACCCGTAAAAGGAAAATCGGGATGTGTTCCTATGTCTTGTAGATCTACAAATGATTGTAATCCCGGATTAACATCCGAACAGATTATCAAAAACAAGAAAAATATTTCTATTTGTGTCGGCGAAGATGGACCTATTTGCGTTCCATCTCAAACGTCGGATGGAAAAAAATTTAAAGGAATAAGCGGACTCATGAGCGATGGCTCAGTTTGTAAACCCGATGAGGGACTGTGTCCAGGGGGGACATATTGCGATAATGGAATGTGTCTTGAATGCGGCAGAGACCAAACGAATTTATGTTCCAAAAATAATAGTGGGGATGCAACAGCAAAGGCGGCTCCCTATCAATTTTGTGATATGGGGGTAACGGGAGCATGTGCTAACACTGATGTTGAGTATAAATGTACAAATAACATGATCGGCCCAAATAACAAGAGCGGTCCAATTACATTACCAGATGGTAGTAAGTTAAAAAATAATGTTGGTATATGTCTCCCGAAATCCACGTCTCCCGGCAAGCCACCCTGTGCTTTTAGTTGGTTTAATCCCACCGCCAGTGCAGATCCAAAAGAACTTGGACCGGGATATTGTCCTTCTAGTGATCCCTATTGCACCCCCGGTGGTTGTCAAAAAACACCATTCGGTGCTGTATGTGGTAGGATAGCCGGTATTCCTTCTGATGGAAAGCAACCAGGTAGATACGATATCACGGGTTTATGTTCGGGTAGATTAGTTCCAGTAAATTCATATGCAAACCTTTCTCAATACAATCCTAGCGGAAATTATCAAGGAAGTGAAGGAGTGGGTGCTTGTAGTGCAGGTAAAGATAATCCAGCAAAGAACCCCCCGTGTCAGTGCACACCTGGGAAGAAAGGTGACTGTCCTAAAGGCACTTTCTGTCAAAAGTTAGGTGTTACTGTAGGCGGAAATAATATAGGTTTGTGTACGATCTCTTCTGGTACAGGAAGTAGTTCAGGTTCACTTGGTTACTTTTACGCTAATTCTGATTGCGTTCCAAACGCTTTTAATATTCCTGTCTGTCAACAATTGACAGACAATAGTTTTCTTGCAGGGGGGCCAGGAGATTTTTGTTATGTAGAATCCCAATGTCTATATAGTGGAAAGCCTCAACCAAATAATCCTTTAAGAGCACTTACATGTTTGAAAAACCAATGTGTAGGAATTGGCATAGGATAATAAATCTTTCATCAAAACACTTTAAAACATTGATAAGAGATCTTATCAATGTTTTGAAATATTTCTATTGATAAAAGAAAGGAAGATTTCTTTTTATCAATAGAAATGAAAATGGCAAGATCTAGAATTGTCAAATTTTTCCCTAAATCTTCTTCTCAAATAATAGTCCCTGGCTATACTGTAAATGTTCATGATGCTATAAATTTTGATATCGATCTTTTCATTACTTCTCAACAACGAACACGATTTAGACATGTAATCAGTAATGAATATCAATACAAGGAAGAGTTGTCTTCAGAAGAAATAAAATCGGGGAAAGTATACCGGTGTCGTTTGAAGGGGATACAAGTCTCAGATCATAATTCCAGAAAATTCAAATCGCGCATGCATGCAGCTACTCTAGATGTAAGACATGCCACTGATAGAAGTAACGGGTGGGTTATTTGTGTTATTGATAGTGTAGATGTTTATAATCGTTTATTAGTAGATCTGCTTGACCCTAAAACACACGAATCTTTGAAAGAATGTCTTTTATCCGATTATGATGATATTTTTATGCCTTATAATCCTCATACATCAGACCATAGACGAGACAAATGGTAAATTACAAAATGATTATATCATTTATAAATTATACCTCTATCCACCCAGGGATGGAAAACATGTCTCCAAACCATACTCCTATTTTAGCTCGGCTGTAATTAGGATAATATACATCAGAGAAAAAGCTCAAATATCCGATAATAGCAGAAAAACTACCGTGAGATAATACCACGTGTTTACATGTACTTCCAAATTGAATCACTACGCTTTCATCTTTAATATATTGTATTGTTGGATATTTTTCTTTTAATCGATGAATCATAGGAGATTGAAAGCTATCGGTTGCAAAATAAATATTGTCGTACTCTATCCGTTCAATACATTCCAAATAATAGTCTATGCCAGGATTTCTTTTAGCCATATCACCTAACCGAAGGTGAATAAATAAGTCGTTATTATTCTCGTATCTCGTATGAAAAGGATTTTTAGATATAATACTTTCTTTCTGATTATTCCTCAGATATTCATACATGAGGTTGCAAATCTCTTTGGTCTGGAAAAAATCATCACTGACTAAACTGTAATCAATGGTTGATTGGTTAAGGATATCCATAAAATTATCATTGCGTAATATCCGCACATTATTGTGTTTCTTTGAACCTTGATATAATTGAATACCCAACACCATTTCAGCTCTTTTTCCCCCAGGCGTATAATGTACCATCAAATTATGTTTCTCCGCTATCAGACTCACCGCCAAGCTGATGATTATTTGATTCCCCCATCTTCCTTTTGGACTGGCAACTGTCATATTCATCTTTTTAAAAGATGAATCGACGCTTTTTACTCTTTCATTCGCAAAATAAATACATCTATATTCTTTTATATAGATATCTACAATCTCCAGACTCCCACTTCAGTGAGAATACTTCCAATGCACCAAACGTCCCCGGCCTTCTATCAAGCAACATATAAGTTATTTTTATATGTTTTATTGGTTAAACGTTAAGAAAAAAGGATATACAAAAAATAAATCCTAATCCCTAAATCCATGTCCGTCGGCGTCATTCCGTGCAAGTCATATTTATGTTGCCCAAAACGCGGAAAGAGATTCATTTTTAATTTAAGACTTGGCTTCTTGGAGGATGTTTTTCTTGAACGAAAAACATTCAACCTGAATAGGTTTGGAAGTAGGTTATGGTTTTTTCAAGTCCGTCATTGAGATCAATTTCTGGTTTCCAATGCAATTCCGATTTGGCTTTGTCAATAACCGGCTTTCTTCTTGTAGGATCGTCCTTTGGCAAATCTTTGTAAATGAAGGAAATTTCGTGTTCCGTTCTCTTCTCTATCAATACTTTGATTTTTTCTGCCAGTTGACGTATCGTATATTCGTCGGGATTTCCTATGTTCACCGGACCTATCACAGAAGAATTCATCAAAACAATCAAACCTCTCACGGTATCTGAAACATAACAAAAGGATCGAGTTTGACTTCCATCTCCGTAAATCGTCAATTTAGATCCCTGGAGCGCTTGAACAATAAAATTACTAACGACCCTTCCATCATCGCTTCTCATTCGGGGACCGTACGTATTAAATATCCTCGCCACCCGTATATTTACTCCATGCTGTCTGTGATATTCAAAACATAAGGTTTCTCCGATTCGTTTTCCCTCATCGTAGTTGGCCCGAGGTCCAATAGGATTTACATTCCCTCGATAATCTTCTCGTTGAGGATGTTCCAGAGGATCTCCATAAATCTCGGATGTGGAGGCGAAAAGAAGGGTAGCGCCGGTAGTTTTAGCCAAATCTAACATATGTTTTGTACCCAAATAACATGTATCCAAAGTTTTAATAGGATCTTTTTGGTAAAATTTAGGAGAGGCAGGACACGCCAGATGATAAATCTGATGTATTTTTTTCCTTTCTAAATGTAGATGATACCAACCAGCAACGTCTCCTGTAATGATTTCCACACGGGGATGCATTAGAAAAGATTTTTGAAAATCTTCTTTTTTAGAACTATAAAAATTGTCAAAAACTAAGATATAGTTATTTTCATCTTTAAGCAATTCTTCTACTAGATTCAATCCAATAAAACCTGCGCCTCCCGTAATTAAAATTCTATATGTCATTTTCGAATACGAATTTTAGTGTTTATAGATAAGATAACATCCAAAAATTTATGTGGAATACATAAATGTTTGAAAGGCAGGACGTCGAGACGGACAAAAATATACAAAAAAGAGATTATGTGAATGCAGAAGATCAAGTTAAGCACAATTATTATCAAAAACATACCCTACAAACTTTTGCTTTCGCAATAGATAAGATAGAATATTACAAAGATTGTAATACGGGCTTCGAAATGTCCGTGTGGGAATTGGCCGAAAAAATGAATGAGGTGATAGATGAATCCGACCCAGATCTTCATTTACCACAAATCGTGCACGCTTTACAAACTGCCGAAGCTATACGTAAGGACTATCCATCACCATCGTATGATTGGCTTGTTTTAACAGGATTTGTTCATGATTTAGGAAAAATTTTGTCGCATGCGGATATTTTCAACGAACCCCAGTGGGCTGTAGTTGGAGACACCTATCCTACCGGATGTCCAATCAGTAAACACGTTGTCTATAGTGACTATTTTAAAGACAACCCCGACGTTCACAATGATGCATTTAATGAATCAATACATGGAATATATGAACCTAATTGTGGATTATCCAAGGTCATTATGACTTGGGGACACGACGAATATATGTATCGTATTTGTATAGCCAACAAATGTAATCTTCCACCCGAATCTTTATATATTATTCGTTATCATTCTTTTTATGCTCATCACCAACTACCCGATCGAGACGATGAAGGAAAAGCGATCAGTAGTTACAACCAACTATTGAGTGATTATGATCGCAAAATGCTAGATTGGTTAACATTGTTTCAGAAATACGATTTGTATAGCAAGAACGAAAATATGTCTCAGGATGAAATTGCAACATTTATAGCGGACAAAAAACCATATTATTGCCAGCTTATTTCCAAGTATTTTCCTGAAAAAATACGCATTTAACAGTAAGAGAATCTTAACTTCGAGCAATAAGAGAAGCTAATAATAGAATAGTCAACCATCTATGTTTCGATTTGGGAAGATGAAAAGGATGAAGATAATAAAGACCAGGGTCGCCAGTAAAGTGTCTGGGAACAGTTAAAGAAAAAGAATGAGGATCGATTATTAAATCTTCATCTGGTGTTTGAAAATATTGTAGAATTTCTTGGGGTTGGAAAGCTTTCTTTTTAATATTACAAAGTCCTCGTTCTGAATCCACGTAGAATAATTCACTACGAATACGAATCCACAGATCTCTACCTTCATGAACCAGAGCTACTTGATATCCACCCAATTCGCCGGAACAAAAATGGTATCCCAATTCCGTAAAGTCTTCTTGGTGAATATAATCTCCTAGAATTATTTCGTCTGTATGAGGATCTTCGGGCATACAAAAGATTACTTTCTCCGTTAGAAAGAGAAATCTATTCTTGTTGTAAAGGGCAATATACTTACTTTTGGGGTATCTAACATATCGTAAATCGCTAATATCATAACGGTAAATATTGGTAATATCAACTATAGATTCATCCTCTAATATACAATGATAGAGAGAAGAAAATGTAAACTCTTCTTTCGATCTTAAATCAGTCGAAAACTGTACCCATTCTTCCCCCTTGGAATTTTTTTCCAGGAACTTGTCTCGATCCACGATGAGTGTATCGAGTTCTTTTTCCAATTGATGTTCACTAAAAGAAGTGTGAGAAGCTAATTTTTGAATGTCTTCTTTATCAGGCAAAGCAGTAAAAAATTCAAAGGAAGAACGTTGAAAGGGCAACCCTAAAAGAGGATACTTTTCCTTTCCCCTATCTACGGCATAGATACTTTCTTTTTCACAGAGCGGTTCTATAACAGCACATCTATGGTTGTTCTTCTGGAGAATTGTTTTACACAAAAAAGCCGGTAAGTTATTGCCTATTATGGTTACCTTTTTCATTTTTGTCCGTAAATAAATGAGGAGAAGCATGGCGGAACCATAAAAAAGTTGAAGCGCAAGTCGTACACACGGGTCAAAATGTGTCATCTTTTTCAAAACAACTTATTCTCTTAAAGATTCATGCTTCTTATATAGACTTTAAGTATTTGGTTTTAAAAATGATTTTTTTTTAAGATGTATCATCACACATACACTGTTACAATGGCTCATTGGGATGAACTTAAAGATTTGCTGGCCGCTCTTTCGTCGGAAGAAAGAGAAGAATTGTTGGTTTCTACAAGGGAAACCCATAGCATCCTTCCTTTCTTGAAAAGGTTGGAGGTTGAGGAAGGTACAAGTGAAACAGTCGTTCAGGAAGGACGTATAAATATCTCACAGATACAAGCTCTTATTTGGATGTTACAGGGAGAACTACATTTCGGCACCGTGGATCCACTTGGTGGCGAAATGCTTCGTACATTTAGCAATAATGGTCGCGATGGACTCCTTGCACCCGAATTGACTTTCCATAAGGCATTTTGGGCACAAAGGCCAAACGCATGGCGACCGAGAGGGTCACAGAGATTAGTGAACGTAGAAGTCCACATAGATGGCGAGCTGTTTGATAGAGATGTGCCTAGATTGGCTGATATGTTGAAGGCTTTGAGGGCTTTGGAAAATCAAGGCCGAATCCAGAAATTCAAAGAAGTTACGACGGACCCGCGTATAGGGCACCACCCCATTCCTCACGAGATATTTGGTAAGATTCTGCATGTAATGAACGAAGCTTGAATGATGTTGATGTTAAATTAATAAACAATAAATATGTTCAAAACATATTTACAAACTAGCTCTCGTGTGTGGGTAAAAAATGATTTCTTCTTTTTGAGATTTTGTATATTAAGATGACAGAATTTGAGAAATGTTCTTTATGTTGCGAGTATCAACCTCTTTTAGAAGGCGATTGCTGTAGTCAACATCTATGCAAGGTATGTCTAAACAAATGGTTAGAAAAACAAGATACATGTCCATTTTGTAGAAATATTACCCAAGAAGAAAAATGGTCCGACTTGAAGAAGAATGTAGGATATAAAGTTTCCGTTATCTGTGAAACTTTGAAGCAACATGGCGTTTCTGTAGTAAGCGTGGAAAAGGATGAATTTGAGAGACTGCAGCCCTATTTTGAAGATTACGTCCTTCTTCATAAAGGGACTAAAATGAATAATCCTTGTTTATGCAGCACGGATTACAGTAAATGGTATGGTGCAAATAAATGTGTAGTAGTAGATTTTAATCTGCGTGCGTACTATGAATATTATGTATGTAGTCGTTGTGCTCATTGTAAACCCTTGGATATTTGGAACCGACTCTTGCGAAGTAAGAAATTTTCATCTTATGAACCAATCAATGTATCCCCCTTGAGAGATAAGTTGATTGATTTCATGAAAGGTAAACATACATCCACATATAAGGACAACGATTGGAAAGCTATAGAGGAAATTGTGTTTCGATATTATCTTAAATATAAAACTTACGTGGACCTCGAGGACTATAAGTTCATAGTAAATTTGTTGGTTATTTGTTCTGGAGATGTGGATATCAACAGAGCACAAATATTCAACTTCATGTTAAAATATTTGGATAGACCCACCCAAGATTGGCAACCGACTTTCTTCATGAAATTTTTCTTTTGTAAGGCGTGGAAAGGATCTATGAAAGGTGAAGGGTTTTTAGGATTATATCCAATTATTTCTTTGTGGAACATCACTCGCGATCCAGAACAACGTTTTACCAAGAGAAGCGAAAGCTACGATCTAGCCGTCGCTTATAAAAAGGAGTGGTTGGAAGAAATGGGAATATCTAGTCCCTTCTAACAAGTAACCCGTAAAAAGATATAACAGAGGTTATATTTTTATTTATAAAGACAGTTTAAATTTCGTGTCTCCAATCCACCAAAAACGGCAATAATACTCTTCTTCTACTTTATCCATAATTTTCAGAATATCTTCGGGTTCAAAATCTGTTAAATCGATCTTATCTAAGGATTTCGTATACAATTCTAAGAAACTACGCTTACATTTTTTTCGGAAAGCAAATATTTGTTCCAAAGTCGTTTTACTTCCCTTAAGAGGAATTCGATGGATCTTACTTATATCTGGATTCAAGATTTTCAAGCCATTCAAGCGATCTTGTGAAAGAATACTGTAAACCATAGTAGCAAAAGTCATAGCACCAGTATGGAATATACCTGGGTAAAAATCGATACTAGACATTATTTTTTGTTCTTCAATATCATATGTATTTACATACGTAATGTGTAGTCCTTCTTCATCTTCCAGGGCTTCTAAACTATCTCTCATGGGAGTCATAGGAGAAGCAAAAAAGACTCCTCCATCTACATAACTGTCCTCTCCAATCTTTTGCGGTGGAACTACAGTTGGAATAGAAGCTGAGGCAATAGTGGCTTCTTGGATTCTCTTAAGATCTCCATCTAGAAAGTGCAAGGAATTGCAGAGTGTGGATTGTCCTATATTATGATATTTTTCAAAACAGGATATATCAATCTGGCTTTTTTCTTGACTCAAATTGCAAAAGAATTGAGCACTTTCTTTCTTTTTGTTTTTGTTTGTGATACCTGTGACACCAATCCATAACTCTTTTTGTGTGATAGAATCCACGCTAAAATACGTTTCAAAAAAATCATCTAATCCTTCCCCACTATTATAAACTGAACCTCGGAAGAATCCTAGACCCCACGAAGGGAGTATAGATAAGGGTTTAGGCCACCAAGATCGAAGGAAAAGAGAACTTTTGAGTTTACGCGCGAGTCTTCGGATACCCGAGGGAGACCAATCAGCTCCTAGACTCAGGATAGCACTTACAGCTCCTCCAGAGGTCCCCATGATAAGATTTGGGTCATATTCTGCATCTATTAATTGGGTTAACAATCCCAATTGACATGGAAAAAAATTTCCTGATACGGGCAACACTAGTAAGTGCATTTTCTCATATAATAGAAAAAATCATATGAGAGATAGTAAATAGAAAATTCAGTTTTAATCCAATACATCAGGATCTAAGTTTTCACGCCAGGAACGGGAGGAATTGTTGGAAGAATGGGAATATTTGATATCATGGGGTCGGTTGAAGTAGGAATATTTGCAATCTCGTCTTCCATGCGTTCTTTTCCCTTATCTTTTCCCTTATCTTGTCCCAATAATTTTCTGAGTTTATTTAAAGCATCCTCTTCTTCCTCTATATTATCTATGGGTGTCAATTTAAGTTTTCTAGCATACAGTTTTTCTTCATCTGTAAGTGTATGGAGAAATCCGTCTTCGTCTTGCCTGGCGATGGCATAGACTTCTTCATCTTGTTCTTTCAGAATGAAATTTGTTTCCGCGTATAAGTAATGATCTTGCAATTTTGGATGCATATGTACATCTAAGGTATCTCTTTCCTCGTGTTTACTTGAACCGGTAGAAGATCCTTCGTTTCGTTTATCCGACGAAGAATTTTGACCAAGAGAAGAACCCGTTCCATTATTTTTGATTTCTTTCTGTGCTTCTTTCTTTACTTTACACCATTTGCAATAATTGAGCCCCGGATAACATGATTTACCACAGTATTTACCTTTATTGTTTCCACGGACAAACATATAAACACACCCTTCGCCAGGTTTGGGTTTTTCTTGTAAAGCTTCCGCCCCATGTGAAGCGTTTTTACTTCTCGACGTGCTTTTTACCACGGGAGGTATTAAAGCGTTATTGTTCGGAGATGTTATATCTAAATATTCTAGAAGCTCTTCCACTGTAGATTCCACGCCTTTACATTCTCTATAGTAATCTACTACTACCGGTAAAATAACTGTGGGAAGGAGAGAAGAAAAATGTCTCATTAAAGAATCCTCAAAAGTTTTACTGCTAGAAGAAGTCATTTTTTTTCTCACAAATAGAACTCGTTTTATATCCTTCTGAATCCGACTTTAAATTCACTTTAAAAGAAATAAATAGATGAATCTTTTAAAATTATAATTTTTAAAATGTATCCGACGTTTGAGATTCACTATAAAATCTAAACGGAAAAGTCTATGAAATTAAATAAATATGTAAATGTTTTTCAAAATTAAGGAAAAGATATGAGTTATGAGCAAAAACCAAACCTATCTTAATCCTAAATCTGCAAATGTGCTGGAAAAATGGTTAGATGGAAATAAAATATATAATACAAACCATTTCAGAAACTTTCAATTTGGTCCAGAAACCTCAGGGCAACGCCATCTTATTTTAGATTTTGATAAGATGAGAAATTGGGTTATTAATCCTTCCAAATTTTTAGAAACTTGGGACTCATTTGAGGAAACAATGTATGATGACGAATATAGAATGAATACGGTCACCCGTTCAGTTATTGTTGTTTTTACATTATTGATTCTAGCCGGGGTAAGAAATTGGATAATTGTGCTTATTGTAGGTCTTTTCGTGATCTTAATTTTATGGTATACTCTTATTCCTTCTTCTCAAGGGTCTATGGATTGCAAAAAACCTCACAACCCTAAAATACAATATCTTCGTTGTCAAAAACCTAAACCTAAACCTAAACCTAAATCTAAATCTAAATCTTTAAATAAAGACATTCGATATAAAAAATCTTACACTTTATTTCGTCCCATCGAAAAACCCCCACTTGCCTACATTCTCCACCCTAAAAACCGTAAATCTATATAAAAAAAATACATATATAGATTAAAAATGGTTCATGAAATTACAAGTTATCAAGAATTGGAAGAACTAATGCAATCTATTCCGAGATCTCAACTTGTGGTTTTAGATTGTTATGCTCCTTGGTGTGGCCCCTGCAAAAATATAGCACCTTTATTTGAAGAATTATCAAAGGAATACAATGACGTTCTTTTCCTTAAAGCAAATGTGGACAAAATAGAGGAATTGTCTGATAAATTTTTCGTAAGCGCAATGCCCACTTTTGTCTTTCTCAAAGATAGAGCTGCGATTTCTAAAATGGAGGGATCTAATCCTTCCAAACTATTACAATTTATTACACAAAACCGAATGTAAACGAAAAGATAACATATCTTTTCGCAATTTTTAAATGTAGAATTTCTTCTTCTGTTTATAAAACATGTCTGATGGTGTTGGTATGATTTATACAGGAGCGGCCAGTTTTGGTCGTTTATCTGCCATCATAAGTGGGGTTATTGGAACATTGATTGCTTTAATTATTGGAGGATTTGGTGTTTATATTATTGTAGAATCTTCAAGAAGGACAAAAAATGTAACAGGTAACATCACAGAATCCACATGCGAGAATACAACTGCAGATAAAAAAGAAGGAAAATCTTGTAACATTACCGTAGAATACACTTCTGGGCAACCCAGTAAAATGTGTACGAGAAAATTTGCAGTAGCCGATGAAGTAATTTATGAAAAGGGTAAAAAAGTGACCATATACTATGATCCCTCCAATGCTTGTGGAACGGGTAGCTTAGAATCTCGATCTACTGATAACATTCTAGGGATCGTGCTGATTGGATTCGCTATTGTATTTATCATTATTGTGTGGTTGGTTGTATATCTCACACAAAAATATAAGTTTTTTGCGGCAGCAGAAGGAGTAGGAACGGTGTTTTCACTCGTATAAATGTAAGTCACATCAAGTAAGCAATTTTACACATTCAATGTGTAAAATTAGGTAATATTGATTATACATATTGTGGAGCAATGTTTAACATCAAAGTTTATTTTATAACCATACAACTTCCAAAATCTAGCTGTGATGTTGGAATGCAAGTTTTTGTACAAATACATTTTACTTAAGAGAAAAGAGCATGGAAGGTTTCAAAAAAAGAGGTAAATCTTCTAGGTCCTCTTATATGTTTCCTACGAGGACGTAATGGTATCTTGTTTGGGTTTGTGTTTTTATCATACAAATAACATTGTTTATAATCATGATGTGTGGTAATATATGTCGTGTTTGTTCTAGGCAATACTGACGACGTCCTGGTGTTAAAATATTTAATAGGTTGAATATTTGTTGGTGTGGTATCCCGTTTCTGAATTTCTCCAGAAGGTTGAGTTAAATCAACGATGAATTTTTCTAACCCATGTGCTATCAATATCTGATCTGAGATTTCTTGTTCTTGTTTGAAATCATAAGGAAATGGTATATCATCTTCTATACCAAACGAAAATTTATAAAAACGGGGAGGGAATAGAAGATTTTTGAGCTGATAAGCAAAGTGTAGACCAGGGTTGAGAAATGAGAATCCTATCATATTCCCATCCATTTTGCTATCAAAATAAATTTGTGAATATATTTAATTTTCAATCCGAAAAATTTTTTGGGAAGTTAGATATTCAATGCATTTTGTATTCCAAAGCCACCAATCTAATAAAGGTAAACAAAAATGAGAACTATAAATATGCATTTTTTGTGCACTTTTACCTCTTTTGATCTTGATGTTTTTGTCTATAGTCTTTTTAAAATCAGAGAGATTCAAGGAAGAAGTTTTATTGTGAAGTATATCTTTCAGTTGTTGGAAAAAGAACCGAGTAAAGAGAGATCCATGATCTGAAGATTCAGATCTTTCTGAAGGAGAAGAAGAAATAAAAAGTTTTACATGATTTAGAGGTGGGATGGTATAAGGATGATTAAGACGAAATCGTTTTTCCCCAAACCCGTAAGATAAATCCAAATCTGTAGGATAACAACAGTCAAAGACAAAACATAATTGAGTATGATTGGGTATAGATGATAAAAGGGTCTTGTAAAAAATATTCCAGTCTAATAGAGTATCGTCTGGTAATACAAGTCCTTGTCTTTCTTCATCTCCGTGTCCTGAGAAATAAACGAATAAAATGTCCTCTACATCTTGCAGGGAATCTTTCAAGGTCATTTTGAACTCTCTTTTATTGGAAACGTTAAACATGTTTTCGTGTTGATTCTCGAAAAAATCGAGCACTTCTACATTTACATAACCATTTAACACAGCAGAATTAATACTCCCAGACATTGATTCTTCCAAAAAATCGTTAATTATACGCACTTCATATCCTAAACTATTGCAATGTTCCCAAGCATGATATAAGTCGATGAGAACTCCACATAAAGATTTCCATCCTGGATGGTCATAATAAAATCCAATTAAGAGCGCCGACTTCCTCATATTTATTACAGATACTGTTTTTATTAAAGATTAACAACAAAAATCTTTTACTCTTTTACTCTTTTACTCTTTTACTTTTTTACTTTTTATTCTGTAGAAATGGTTTCCAATATGGGGGTAAAAGTGCTTTCAGTATAATCATCGGTAGAAGACTGTGGGAAGGGTGTTGTAGGAGAACTTACATGAGCAATTTTAACTCCAGTAAGAGTATCCTCTTTCTTCTTGAGGGGAATAGGTTTGATGGTTTGATCCAAAAATTTAGACCATTCGTCTGCAAAAACAAATGGACGTTCTTTCTGAAAGGGTATATGACGAGGAAAAGGAGAAGGTTCTAATTTTTTAGCCTTGGAAGAGCTTTTGGTTAGTTTAGGTTTTAACGGTTCACTCGCAATGAAAGATTTTGTTTGGGGGTTGAATTCCAAGCCTTTAATTTCCTTAATCATTCCATCCTCTAAGATAATATTGTCTTTGTTGAAATGATTGAATAGAATACCCACATTTACTAAATCTTCCAATTTCCGAGTAGCGTTAACGCTAAGTTTATATTTGTCCTTCAATTCATGAACATAAATTTCCACTAATATTTCTTTTTGTCGCTTCAATGTTTTAGCCCAAGTTTTTTCTTTTAATTGATCTAGCAATTGAAGTTGATACTCCTCCTCTTTGATTTGTTTCCTATCTTGATCGGAATAAATTTTGGCTGCATCATGAAAGAAAAAAACGCATACAGAATAAGCTTCATGTGGTGATTCAGGGATCATCACAGAGTCGTTTTTAGCTCCTCGTTTGTAAATTAAATAACCTTTATTGTAAGAAAATCCCCGAGGAAATTTTCCGTAACTTGCTTTTTCGAATTTATCTTTCCAAAAGGGATCAGTAGCGATTTTAAAACATTCTGCGAAAATAGGATTAAGAATTTTCTTTTTCCTTCTCCTATTCGCAGTTTTTTTACCTACGTTCTTTTTGGGAGTTCCATTTGCCCAAGGTCTAGAATTTCCAGAAGATATTTTAGCATAACTTCCAACTTTGGGTGCTGCAGTGTTAACTGATCTATAGGAACCATTTTGGCTAACCGTTGATATACGTTTCATTTGATTATACATATTCGTGAATTTCGTGATTATTTTTGTATTTTTTAAACCTCATAAATTGGAAAAGATTTAACTGAAATGCACGCATGCATTGTGAAAAGAAATCCAAAAATATCAGTAGAAGATATTCAAGGAACTTTACAATCTTTAAAATCTCATGGATTTAGATCTATAAATATTGCAGATCATCCAGATCTGGAAGCCGATTTGTGGCTATATAATGGTGAAAAGGTGATGGAATTTTTGAATAATGATTGTTCTATCATACAATTCGGTGAAGCATTTCGAGAAGAAACACGGGGCAAGAAAAAATATTTGATTTCATCATCCAAAAATACACCTGTTCCTTCTTTTATTTTATCCTTAGTGGATAATAACGCAACAAATACCAAAAAATTTCTTGAAGAGTATCCCAATTGTTTAGAGTCTCATTTTAAATATGCTATGATGTGTATGCAGAAAGGAGATCATAAAACAGCATTCAAACACTTTGAAGAAGGAAGAAAATGGTTAAATGAACCCTTAAAATCCAAAGGTTGGATAAAGAAATGGCATCGGTATAGTTGCGATTTTGAATCAAGTATTTGCGCTTATTATACTGGAGAATATGCAAAGGGACAATTTTATACGGATCGGGTAATTATAAACCCGGAAGCACCACAATCTTTCGTGCAGAGATCTTATAACAATTATGAATTCTACATTAAAGGACATCCTCTGCCAGTCTTATGGACAAAAGAATATTTTGTTGAAGATATGGATGATGTTCCACCTGCCATCCAAGGATATAAATCTCTTAACCCTAGTTTATTCTTGCGACCTGATGGAAATTTGTATTTAAATATACGGATTGTAAATTGGAGTGTGAACCCTGTAGGTTTTAACCAATATAGCACTCCTCATCCTAAAAATAAATATAAGACCAAAAATCTTTTGGCCATTATTAACGAAGAAGGGGATTATGTTCAAAAGCCACAAATTGTGGATAAAACGGGATTAGCAATTCAAAAACTTCGATCTCATCACATCGATGGTTTTGAAGATTGCCGCTTATATGCCTTATCATCTAACGAAGAGGAAGATACTTTACATTTTATCACTAACTATACGAAAAACAATTCCAAAGGAGATATGCGTTTATCGTTAGGAACAATTGCTTGTCCTAAACAATCACCTCCTCGATATACTTCTTTGGTTCCAATTACAGGTTATGGGGATACTATTACTCAGAAAAATTGGTTACTATATGATAAAAAGGGAACGAAAGTTCAATGTGTATATGGATACAATCCTTTTACAATAATTGAGATCGATTTGGAAACTGGAAGTGTTGTTGTTCCCATTTCACAAGCTCAGCTTCCTATGCGAAGTGGTGAATTTCGAGGGTCGGGAGGACCAGTTCCTTTTGAAGATGGATATTTATTAGTGATTCATCAAGTATATTATAAATCCCATCGGGGTAGACGTTATCTACACAGATTCATCCGATTGGATAATAATTACCTTCCAACACATATTAGTATGCTTTGGTATCTACAAAGCGATAGCATCGAATATGTTTCGACTTTGCATGCGATAAGTCCAGATAAAATTTTAATTGGTTATGGACTTTGCGATAAATGCGCTTGCCTTACATGTGTAGATACCAAAACCATTTCGGAAATGCTTCGTCCCATTGCAGATTATTTATAGACTTTTCATCCAGTAGATAATCCCGGTTGGGATGGAACGCACAACGATTTTTGTTTAAACGTCGAGCATAAAGAATAAAGAATAATATATATATATATATATTATTCTCAATATCATCGATTTTGGAATTAATACATTGATGCTCTTTCAGCGTTGCTTGGTGTTTAGATCGGAGCTGTTCTTTGTTCTTTGTATTGATTCAAGCCCGTATCCAATAAACATTTATAGTGAAATAAATGTTTTTTTTGCTTTTCTAGGAACCGCACATAAGACATCCTTCTTCCATAGTACAAAATTGTCCTTCTTCTTCAAGTATTTCCGCTTGCTTTGACGTTGTTGACGTTGATGGGTCTCCGTCTGCACGAAGATGTTGTTTGGCTTTAGTGGCTGATTTAGAATGGGTGTAGTATTGAGCTTTCAAACCAGATTGCCAAGCGTAGAAATCTAGTTCTGCTAATACATTGGGTTCGACTGTTTTTAGATAAAGGTTCATACTACAAGATTGATCTACGTATCGATGACGAGCTGCACAATGATCAATGATCCATTTCTGATCCATTTCCCATGCCGTAACATACAATTTTTTGATTTCTGCAGGAAATTCATCAATATCTTGAATGCTTCCATCGGCTTCATCGATTTTATTCTTGATAGATTGCATGGATAAACCCAACCGTTCAATATCTTCGTATAAATACTTATTAAGTATCACAAACTCTCCAGAAGATGTTTTACGTTTGTAAATATTGCTTTTGACCGGTTCAAAAGCTTCAGTATTTCCAAGTATCTGGGAAGTGCTGGCAGTAGGCATAGGGGCGATAAGCATGGAATTTCGTAATCCATCTTGAACAATCTTTTCTCTTAGTGAATCCCAATCCCACCTCCCCGAATGTTCATAATCGGCCCATAAATCAAACTGGAATAATCCTTGGCTGAGTTTTGATCCTTCACCAAATCTAAAACTAGAATAACATCCTTCTTCTAAAGCCAATTGATGACTGGCTGTTAAGGCCCCATGATAAATAGTCTCAAAGATTTCCTTGTCTAATCTCACTGCTTCGTGGGAATCATAGGGAATTCTCATCCTCATAAATACATCCGCTAATCCTTGGACCCCAATTCCGATGGGTCGATGTCTATAATTAGATCTAGCGGCTTCTCGAGTAGGATATAGGTTTCTATCGATTACCTTATTGATATTACGAGTCACAATCCCTGTTACTCGATGGAGATGTTTGTGGTCAAAAGTATAAGTTCCGTCCTCAGTTTGGACTAGGAATTTAGGCAATGCAATGCTTGCAAGATTGCACGTACCTGTTTCGCATGGATCAGAGTATAGATTTATCTCCACACAAAGGTTTGATGATTGTATCACCCCCAAATTAGATTGATTGGATTTACGATTGATTGAGTCTTTCTCTCCAATATAGGGAACTCCGCTTTCGGCTCTGGCTTTGAGACATAAATTGTAAATATCTCGGGCTTTCACCACTTTTCTATATTTTCCTTGATAAATATAACTTTCATATAATTCCACAAAATCTTCTCCGTAAACTTCAGACAATCCTGGGCATTCATCAGGACACATAAGATACCAATCGCGATCCTCAAGGACACATTCCATAAAATAATCGTTTCTCCAAGCGCAATAAAAGAGATCTCGAGCTCGTTTATTTTCATCACCATGTGGAAGTTTTAGTCTCAGAAAATCTTCAATGTCTGCATGCCATATAGCCAAATAAACAGCAAATGCCCCCTTTCGACGTCCTCCCTGGTTGACATAGGTTGCTGTAGAATTATATACTTGAAGCATGGGTACGACTCCATCTCCTTCTCCACCCGTCCCTCGAATATAACTCTGGTTGGCGCGTATTTTATGAATATGAAATCCAATACCACCCGCGTTTTTAGAAATTTTGGCACAATCCCATAATGTTTTGTAAATACCATCAATACTATCATCATCTATGGCCAATAAGAAACATGAAGATAAACAAGGATGACGTGTTCCAGAATAGATAAGTGTGGGTGTGGCGTGTATGAAATACCCTTCACTCATATAACGATAGGTTTCTAAAGCGGCTTTCAGATCGGGTTTAAAAGAGGATCTTTTTTCGGACATATTTTTTGCAATTGCACCATCGTTAATAGTTTTCCCTTCCCGAATCTCATACTCTGACCTTCGAGAGAAAACATTCGTCCATTTATTAGGTTTAGTGCAATGGATGCCTAAAGCAACACGCATGAACATGTCTTGAGGTCTTTCTATCATTTCTCTCCTCTCAAAATGCGGGGGTTTGGTTTTGGTCAGGTAAGATCGAGACAGAGTCTGAAATCCAAATAAATCAATGTTGAAATCTTTTTTGTAATCTATAGCCGAATTTAGTTCATCTTGGTGTTTCAGAATAAAACTATACAGTTCTTTCTTAATTAATGGAGCCGATTCTGAGTTTTTATCCCGATTATTATACATACAATCCGACAAGTAAGATATTTGTGTGTGAATTTTGGATCCAATATTCTTTCTTTTTCTGAAATCCGTGTTCTTATGATGTCCAGAAATGGCAATTCGAGCAGCCAGACTAGCATAATCTGGATGTTCCATTACCATATCTTTGGCTACGGCAATGGTTAATCTATCCAAGTCGGAAGTAGAAACTTTATCATATAAACCCGTCATTACTACTTTTGCTACAGGCATAGGTTCTACATTCAAGGGTGGTTCCCTTTCGCATTCTCGGCGAATACGTTTGAATATCTTGTCTTCACTCATAGACTGCTGCGAACCATCACGTTTGGTTACCGTAAAAGCTTGAGCCTGATAAGAACCCGATTCCAATTGGGACTGAATCATCTTTCTTCGCTGTCGAGCGTGCGTCTCCCGGTAAAGAATATAGGCTTTAGCAGTGAAATAATACTCTTCTTGCATTAATACTCGTTCTACGATATCTTGTATAAGTTCCACTGTAATCAACCGATTTGGTGCTAATTTGTCTAATATCTCATGGACTTTATTCCTTAAAACATTACTAATAGCGAAAATAGACCCACCTCCCTTCAATACCTCACCGATTTTATCGTCTTTACCTGTACAAGCATGAAGAGACTTTTCAATGGCTCTTTCAATTCTGGAAAGATCGAATTTAGCTCTTGTACCATCGCGATTCACTACAAAGGAAACCATTTTTCCTTTGAAAATGTATTTTTTCCTTTCATTTCTTCAATACCCATAATATTTTGTATATTTATATATTTATCGGAAATAAAAACGCAGCGATTCGTTAAGAACATCTTTTGCTAGTATATATATACCGATTTTCTCAATGAGTTGAATAGAGATTTATCCATTACAAATAAAGCATTTTAGCAGTTTCCCGGAAAACATTATACATTTTATGTTAAAATATATAAACAACATACATAAAGATGCCTCAAAAAAAGTGTTCATCTTGTAATTACACCCGTTGTAGATGTCGTCCTGTGAATATATACGAAAAACCGTTGGTGAAAATAGAAGCGGTTTGTCCACCTGAAAAGATTGCACCGTCTTTATCTTTGTGTGTGCCGTGGGAAATAGATTTTACATTTAATGTGCAATCCAATGTTTCTCCTTCAACTTTTAAAGCTGTAGGATTGTTCAATATCAAAAAAAGCTGCTTACAATCAATATCTAGCGCTTTTTTTGCTCCTGATAGAGCACCTACAAAAGACGATTTGGACCAATCAACAATTATCTTACCCACCGTTGGAATAGCAGGTTGCATTACGGGTCAAGTGCAAATCTATGGATATAAAGACGATTATAAAGCTAGTTTGACTCCTTACATTTTGAAAACGGGGAAAGAAGTGATACTATTAACCGATTTTATAGATACCACAGTTGATACCAGCCAACCCATTGAACTGATCTTTGTGGCTCGTCTGTTTTACTGTGCTTGTCCTTCCAAATGTAAAAATCATTGAACATTAGATGTGTGATTTCTACGATAAAAGTAAAGAAACTAAATCTCTATAATAATTGCATTAAATTTAATTTTGCCTTTTACCCAACTTTTAAAAATGTATCCACCTTGTAAAGACCCTAAGACCCCAAAGGTTAAAGTCCATCTAGATTGTTCTGATGATAGTTTGTGTGATCCTCTACCTTCGATAACGATTCCTTGGACCATTCATTACACCTTTTCATCTTCTTCCGATTTACAACCATCTACTTTTCATTCTAAAGGTTTTTATTCTTTAGTAGGGAACAAAATAGATTCGGTTTCAACAACTTATTTAGGTGGAGCGATGGAACTCGCTTATCCTCCGGATTATGAAGATTTGGATAATTCTTCTATAGTCGTTCCCGTAGCTGGTTTGGAGAACTCCACTTGCACCGAGGATGAAAATCCATATTGTCCCTGCAATGTAGAAGTTTATTTTTTCGGACAAGGAGAAGCTAAGGGAAAGTATTTTGCGATAATGGATGCACAATTCCGTAAGTCAGGTAATACTTTGACGTGTAATGTCAAACAGATCGACAACCAACTCGATTCTAACAATCCCATTGATGTTACTTTCGTGGCTGTCCTACGTTATTTGATCCTTCCTACAACTCAAAAAATAACCAACACTTTCGAGAAACCAAAATGTTGTTAAATTTTGGAGTAAAACATATTTTAATATATCTATAAGAAGATATATCAAGAAATTTCATAATCTACAAAAACTTAATTATTCTATATAAACGAATTTTCGAAGTTCTTGGTATAATTCGGGTAAGGGAATATGTTCTTTTTGCTCACAATTTCCATAAGCCATCAATAAGTTCATTACATCATTTTCCCCAAGTAATTCCTTAAAATTGTCGGCACATTCAAAGACAGTGGGTCTATAAATACGATATTTAAAGACTTTTTCTAACAATTCACGTTCGAATGATTCTGCAAATTCTTGCGAACCTTCAATAGAAAAAAGATCAGCTGAAATATCAACGTAAGATATTGGAGTTTCCAAAGTCGCAAAATACTTGATAGCAATATAGATACAAATAATAAACCGAAGTTGGACTTGCACTTCTTCCTCCAACATCTTTTGGGTAGTCAAAGTTTGAAGTGGTGTACGGTCTCCTTGGTTTACGTAATCCAAGTATCGATCAAATAAATCAATAGCTTGAAATATAATACGGTGTTTGTACCACAATATTCCTTGTTTCCTGTTTTTGTTGTAAAAATAAAAGGCTAAACTTATAGCCCATTTCCGTTCTTGGCATTGATTTATATTTATTTCCAATTCTTTAGGTTGGAAGGCTGGTTGGCGCAAGTGATTCGCTCGAGAATCCTCAATGGTTTCCCTGAAATCGTCAAAAAAAGGATTATTCAAAATTTCAGTTACCGTGGGTCTTTTATTAGGATCAAAATGAAGACAATTTGTTATAATAGTAACAAACTCTTTTACTGATCCTACAGCTTCTTCAAAATCTTTTCGTTCTTGTAACGTAGGAAAAAGTTCCTTCTGCAAAGCTTTCCGTCTTCCTCGAGGAAGACGGACGTTATATTTTTGCTTAATCTTTTTGGTTTGAGCGGATGACAATCTTTTGGGTAATTGTTTGAGGATTTTTTCCAGTGCTTCTTTATTTTCTTTTTCTTCATCTTCTTGATAACAACGTGTCTTAATTAGAGCTTCATGTGTAATCATTTCATAAAGAACACAACCTAAAGACCATACATCGATCTTCTCGGTGTAATTAGGGTCTTTCATAACAATTTCTGGTGCCCGGTACCACACAGTCACCATTCTAGGTGTTTGTGGTTCTTGAAATGTATAGAATTTAGACAATCCAAAATCGCACAATTTTGCTTTAGGGGGGAGATTTCGATCTTTTGTGTTAAAAAAAAGTAATAAATTCCCTGGTTTGATATCCCGATGTAAAACCTTGTTGTGATGCATATATTCTAATCCTAAAAGCATGTCCACGAATAAGCTTTTAACATCCCGAAGTTTCATAGATGTGTGTATGAAGTTATGCAAATCCAAATCTGCTTTTTCTAAGACAAAATGTAATGAATCGTCTTTATACCCACTTCTGGTGGGTGATAGTTTCCCAGTGGAAAATGGTTTCCCGTAAATTACTTGTTCTAATTGAACAATGTTAGGGTGGTCTTTCAAACGAAGAAGTATATCCGGTTCTCTTAAATTACCGGCGAAATCTACTTCTGTTTCCATAATATTACGTTTCAAGGCATAAGAACGGGCTGGTTTATCAGTTGGAGGAGATGTTGCTAAATAAACTTTGCCATATGCCCCCTCACCGACACATGTGCCTTTTATCATGCTTTTCTTTAAAAGGAAGCTATTTTAAAGAAACATTTCCTAGATTTCTATGAATTATAATAAATGGAGAAAGAAATTTATACACCTCCAGAACTATTGTCTTTAGATCCTGAAATACAGAAAAAGATTGCTTTTGAATTGGATGTAGTTTCTGCTCTTAATTTATGTGAAGGGGCAAGTCTTTTAAATGCCCAAATTTGCAGAGATGAATATTTTTGGCGAAGAAAATATGAAAAGGATTTTGACGCTAAGAAAGTTCACGAATCAATGTCATGGTTTGAAAATTATAAGTTGAAAGCCACCGGGTTTATGGATTTTGAATACGATTCTGATGCTGCAGAAATCAAGGTGAAAATTGGTACGCGAACTTTTATCATTCTTTCATTTGTAGAACCAGAAGATTTTGAGACTGCTATCGCATTCGGATCAACACCTAGAGATATCTTAGAACAAATAAAATCTGGAAAAATCTACTGGATTAGCACGGATGCAAGGTTGATTAAACCCGGCAAAAAAATTATTATAGAAATATACGGGCAGATAAGTGGGTATAACACAGATATTCTATTAGAAGATGCAGAAGCACTTCGACTTATAAAGGCATTTTATGGCACGTATAAAAAATTGATATAAGCGGTTGGTGTATGTTCGTATTAAATTGAACTTTTTTATATCGATTGTTTTTGCTAAATGATGTCGAGCGAAACTATTCCCAAACTTGAAATTTCTGTAAAGGAGGACGGGCATATCGGTGAAGATGGAGAACCAGTTTGGACTTCTGTATGGGTGGAACCGGAAATTCTAAAAATGTCTAATACCATCTCAAATCTCATCCAAGATATTGATACTTCAGATGCGATTCCTCTAGATGGAATAGACAAAAAGACTTTGGAAAAGATTGTAGAATATTGCCATCTTACCAAGACAAATGAAAATAGTCTGTGGAAAAAAGATTATTTCAATATTTCTACAAGCGAATTGTATCACCTGACTATGGGTGCGAATTTTCTCGATATTTCAGAACTTTTAGACGATGCAACTGCTGCAGTTGCAGAAACCTTTAAAGGTAAAACCCCAGAACAAATACGCGAATCATGGCACATCCCTGACGATCTTTCAGAAGATGAAAAGGAACAAATAAGACGCGAAAATGAATTCTTTTTAGACTTGTAATCGCGTAAATAGTATAATATATATATATATATAATAGTTTATTTATTATTATATATATATAATAATAATAGATCTGATCTTCTATATGCTAATTAAGAGACAATAAGCACAAACAGATCCTAAAAAACACGTCAAGTGTCGGTAATATCCGCATAATTTACATTTTTGGTAATCCTTTTTATTAGCACAACGTTTCAACAAATAATAATTCCATCCTTTTTGTTTGATTTTTCCTTCACATAATCGACTTGTATCTATATCATAACTATAACATTTCGTGTCGTTCTCTGAAACACGGGAAAAAAAGCACGTTCTACATACTTTATGTTTACAAGGATAAGTAATGATATGGTCAAAAGAATGCGGTTGCTTACCACAACAAGAGCACAATTCCGGTAGGAAACGAGAAGGGAATCTATCGCAAAAACACGTTATTAAAAAGACCTTTTCTTCTCGGTTCAATCCTCCCATTCCCTTATGAACTCGTAAAATATGTTTTTCGATTTGCTCTTTGTTCTTGATATTCATAAAGGTTTTCAGAAATATATATATTTCTGGTTCGACATGATACCATCTTAACGGTAGTGGAGATTGGGTTTTAACCTCGCTTTTTCGGTCTGTTAAAGTCAATGGGTTATTGAAAATATCGCCGTCCGCAATTCCGTATAGATTGATATAACTACAATGTATCATTTCCCGAAATCGATTGTAAATATGATCTTGTACGATTTCCAAAGATGGAGGGAGTAAAGATCTCTGAAACCACCAGACTATCCATTTCCAAATAATAGAACGAGCTAAATTGTTTTTATACGACCATAACAATTCAACCAGTTTTGTTGAAGGGTTTTCTGCTGCAATGATTATATCAAAACATTGCCGTTCATAGACTCGAAGAAAAATCTTTTCTTGAAGTTCACTGGGAAAGTCATAGATTTCCATCGTACATTTATCTACTTCTTCGTGTTTCTAATTTTCATTTATAAACCTGTATATTTGGTATTCCCGGAAATATATATATATATATATATTCCAATATATTCCAATATATTCCAATATATTCCAATATATTCCAATATATTCCAATATATTCCAATATATCAAAACACAAAAAACACAAAAAACACAAAAAACACAAAAAACACAAAAAACACAAAAAACATAACGTTCTAAAAATTATAAAAAATGAAGTTCATTATTTTTGATGCCCCAAATAAAGATGCCTGTCTCAGAAGAAAAAACGGTTGAATTGTTATTAGATCCTAATGAAGCTCGTTTGGTTATACGTCCCATCAAATACAATGATCTCTGGGAATTCTATCAGCAACAGCTAGCTACACAATGGACGGTAGGACACTTTAAAGATGCTATCAATAAAGATCGAGAACAATTTGAACAATTGGATCCTGGAGAACAAGAATTGGTCAAGACAATATTGGCTTTTTTTGCAGCTAGCGATGGAATTGTAAATATGAATTTAAGGGAAAGATTTGTGAGTGAAGTCCAGATCCCCGAAGCTCTCTTTTTCTATGATCTTCAAGCATCCATGGAGAATGTCCATGCGGATACTTATTCTCTACTTATCGAAGCTTGTATATCCGATGATGAAGAGAGATTGGCTACGTTCAATGCACTTGAAAATATACCCGCTATCAAAGCCAAAGGAGATTGGGCTAAAAAATGGATTCTTTCTGATAAATCTTTTGCTCATCGTTTGATCGCTTTTGCTGTAGTAGAAGGTATTTATTTTTGTGGAGCTTTCTGTGTTGTCTTTTGGTTTATGAATAAGAATGTTTTGCCAGGATTAACTAGTAGCAATGAATGGATAGCACGAGACGAAAGTCTCCATACCGCATTTGCTGTGTGGGAATATTTACATTATATCCGAAATAAACTTACACAAGAAGAGGTCTATGAAATTGTTACGGAAGCTGTAGACATTGAAATAGATTTTATCAAGTATGCTTTACCAGACGGATTGTTGGGTATGAATGCAGAATTGATGACGGAATATATCAAGTTTGTGGCGGATGGGTTATTATTGGATTTAGGATATAAGATGTATTATCATGCCAAACAACCCTTTGGTTTCATGGAAAAACAAAATTTGTCGGATGTGCGTGGGAACTTTTTTGAAGTCGTAATTACGACCTACAATCAGTACGGGGTGGGTGTGGATATGAGTTCTTTCGATTTAGATTCGGTTTGTAAAAAGTTTAGTGTGTCAAAAACAGAAGCTTTCCGCGCTCGTGGGAGTTAATAGATTGTTTACCCCATAATATGAGAATTATAATACTATTATAATTCTATTATAAGCTATTCATTTGTGGTATTTTAACGGCATATCAATCGCCAGAACATACAATTCCTTATAAAGTTTATTGTTTTTGACTGAAAATTAATTTGTAATAAATCCTAAAATATAACCGAAGTTGCGTCACATCCAACGATTCAAATGGAATGTCAGACCTTTGTATTATTTAAATATTTGCTATTTTAAATGTAAACACGGGTATCACCCGAAATGAAAAATTATTCTTTACCATCAGTTTATGGTAAAGATGGCGTCCGAAACACACGAAACATCCGAAAAGTTTTTGACTCGAGATGATATTTTGCATCTCTCGGAAGCAGAACGGATGATGAAGTTGGAAATGTATACGGGAAGTAAGAAACAGAAACCTCGTGAAGAATGGTGGTATAATCTATCCAAAGAATCGATTGAAAAAGGAATTATCACTTTACCTGAATGTATTGAAAGATGTTTCATGGAACCTCTTACGAACGCCTCTGACAATGTACATCGTTCAAGAAGGTGGGGAGTCAAACCTGGGCACATCTATGTTTACATGAGTCCCAGCAGAATCATTATAGAAAATAAAGGAACTCCTATCCCTATCGAATTCAAAGAAGAAGAGGGAATGTATGTTCCGGAACTTATATTTGGTGTCCCCGGAAGTAGTTCCCACTACAATGAAAGCGTTCGCCACGAAGCCGGTGTAAACGGAATTGGAGCTAAACTGACCAATGTCTTCAGTAACCGGTTTGAAATCGAGATCGATGATCATATACGAAAGAAATCTTATAAACAAGTATGGAATGGAATGGGTTTGGAAGGACGTGAAGATCCCCAAATTGAAGTGTATCGTAGTAAAGAATCAAGAGTTCGTGTGACTTTTGATTTAGATTATGACCATTTTGGATATGAAGATGGTCGAGCTCCAGAAGAAACGTTCTGTCTTTTTGCTCGCCATTGTGCTGACATTTCCTTTACCACTAAAGTTCCCGTTCATTTTGAATATAATCTTTTCAAAGATGATGAAGGAGCTAAGAAAACCATTGAATTTGAGCTAGGGCATCCAAAGGATTATGCACGTCTTTACTTTGCAGACGCTGTTGAAAACTCTTTCCTTCATTATGAATGGCCTAAGGGAACTAAAATCATTAAAAAGGAAGATGGAAGACAGGTTTCCCGTGACCCTAATATCATTCCCTTGGTTGAAATGTGTGTTATCGATACTCCAGATGCCAGTGAAAATGTTTCTTTTGTCAACTCTATGATGACGCGCGATGGAGGGGTGCATGTAGAAGCAGCTTTAAAATCTGTATCGGATCATATCGTGAATTTTATTAATACAGACAAAGGAGATGGACTCAATATTACTTTAAAGCACGTGCGTCCAAATATTTCTTTGGTTTTGACAGCTATGGTTGAAAATCCAGGATTTAGTGGCCAAACGAAAAATAAACTTAGTGATCCTAATCCTTTTATTCCCAGAATCAGAATTTCTAAAGAAGAAATTCAACCTGTCATGGAATGGAGTATGATTCAACATTTACTGGCTATCTTGGAAGCTAAAAAGAATGCTTTACTATCCAAATCGGACGGTAAGAAAAGGAGAAATATTTCTACCCAAAATGGACGAGATGCCAATGAAGCCGGAAAGCGTAAGTCTTCTCAGTGCACTTTATATATTGTGGAAGGACTTTCAGCATCTAGCTACCCTAAAAAGCTAATAGATAATATGGAAAATGGCAGAGATTTCTGTGGTATTCTTCCTATTCGAGGTAAATTTCTGAATACACGCAAGGCCAAAGTTGAAAGGATTGCCAAAAATAAGGAAATTGCTGAACTCAAGAAAATGCTGGGATTAGTAGAAGAAATGGATTATAGAGATCCTAAAAACTTTAAGACACTACGTTATGGTAAAGTAGTCATTATGGCTGATTCAGATGACGACGGGAAGCATATTGTAGCTTTATTATTGCTCTATTTTCATTGTCGATTCCCTTCTCTTTTACAAATTGGTTATGTATATAATTATCTAACACCTATCATTCGTGTGGTGAAGGGAAAACGCAGTCATAAATTTTATACTCACGGCGAATATGAATCTTGGAAATTAAGAAACAAAAATTTTAGCAATTGGAAACACATTTATTTCAAGGGATTGGGACGTACAACAGATGCACAAATTAAAGAAGATTTCCACGATCAACATGTAATACATTGTTTATATGATGATTATGCACCCGAAACCATCGAACTGGCTTTCGCTAAAGAAATGGGAGATGAAAGAAAAGCGTGGTTGGCTTATTTTAGTGATGCTCACGGCGAGGAAGTTGTTGAAGAAGCTCAACCCATCTCTCAATTCCTCAATACCGAGCTTATTAAATTCGGTCTTTTGAACTTGAGACGTGCTATTCCTTGTATGATGGATGGATTAAAAGATTCGCAACGGAAAGTGATGTGGGGAGCCTATCAAATCTGGAACACTGAAAAGGTAGGTAAAATCAAATGCGGAAATGCTACTTATAAGGAGATGAAGGTGGCTCGAATTGCAGCTGATGCAGGAGGAAAAACCAATTATCATCATGGTGAAAGAAGTCTAGAAAATACAATTGTAGCCATGGCCCAGGACTTTACGGGATCCAACAATCTTCCTTATTTTTGTCGAGATGGACAATTCGGAACTAGGGATCTTGGAGGGAAAGATGCAGCCGAGTCCCGATATGCAGAAACCAAACCTGAATGGTGGATCCCTTATGTCTTCCGGAGAGAAGACATACCTATTTTACAGTTGAAAGAAGATGAAGGTGAAAAAGTAGAACCTGTATGTTTTTATCCGATTCTTCCTGTAGTATTGATTAATGGTTGTAATGGGATTGCTACAGCATATAGCACCTTTATTCCTAACCATAACCCACTTGATATAGTTCAATGGTTAAAATGCAAAATTCAGGATAAATCTTTACCTGAATTAAAACCTTGGTATAGAGGATTTTCAGGATCCGTTGAAGTTGTTGATCGAAGAGCTAGAAAACAGCGACAAAAAAGGAAAAACCGCACGCCACTGTTGATTGAAGAACCGGCTGGAAAATCTAAAAATTTGTCTCTTCACTCACCTGCACCTATCGAGTCGACTTCAGAAGAAGAAGAAGAAAAAGAAAATTTGGAAGATCATCTTCCATCAGTTCCTTCTCTCAGTTCATTTGTGGATGGAGAAAGCGATGAGTGTGAAGAAGGAGGTGAAAAAGATTATATTGGACCTTCTTTCATTAAAGATATTGAAGAACACGTTCGAGAATTTAAAGAAGAAACCGGGCGACCTCTTTATTCTATGATCACCAAAGGCGATTTTTATACAAATGAAAAGGGACAAATTGTCATTACTGAATTGCCTATTGGAAAATGGACACATCCGTATTGCAAATGGTTGGAGAAATTACGAGATGAATATAAAATTATTAAAGATATTCGGGATCTTTCCAAGAGCAACAATCCAGGGTTTGAACTCACTGGATATAAGGACATTCCATGTTATAAATCTTTAAGATTAAAGAGTCAGCATGGAATGTCCAATATGGTATTATTAGATATAGACGATAAACCACATCGCTATGATTCAGTTTACGACTATTTAGAAGCGTTTTATGAAAAGAGGCTCTATTATTATGGCGAACGAAAGATATATGTTTTGAGTTCATGGAATAATAAAATCGCTGAACTTCAAGAAAGAAGACGATTCATTCGAGCTATAATATCCAAAGATCTAATCGTTGAAAATCGACTCCGCGAAGATATTTACCGAGATATGGATGAAATGCATTTTTCCCATGAGTTAGTATCTATCGGTGTTATCAAATTTTCCGAGGATGAAATTGTTTCGTTAGATGGCAAAATAGAAGATCTTCAAAGAGATATTGTGACGTTAGAATCTACACCACCAGAAAAATTGTGGCTTAGAGAACTACAAGATTTTGAGAGGCAATATCGAAAACATTATAAAATTGCTACCAAAGGGGATAAACTTCGGTTCAAAATGAAGATCTTCAAACAAACATAAGAAACTATTAAAATATATCGTTAGATATATTTTAGAATAATTTATAATCACTACTTTTATGAGTAGGCATTAATATATTATTAGAAACGAAAATTAATTTTAGATTTAAAATTAATCGAAGAGTAGTTTCTCATTAGGAACACCGTGTTCCTAATGATGATTATAAAAAATTAGATGAAAAGGTAGTTGATTTATTTATATTTAGAAATTTAGATACTTGGTTAATATCAATGTTTAAAAATCCCTAGTGTCTAACAAATTGATTTTGTTAGACAAAGAAATTGGAAAACAACGAGAATGAGTTTTATTGAGTGGTTTCCTGATGAAATATTGTTAGTTGTTTTTCAAAAGGTAAATCCTTATACGGCTTGCGCTTTACGATTGGTAAACAAACAACTTCATAAAATAAGTTGTGATGAAAACTTGCAATTTCTTTTTAGACACCCACAAATAATTACATGCGAGGATCACGGTGCTTGCATTCAGAACGGAGATTTATTTATGTGGGGTTTTAATTATTTTAACCGCTTGATGGATCATAGCTATGGGTATAAGAAAAAAGTGGAAGTGAAAGGTAAAAGGGTAAGGAAAGTTTTGACAGGACATACATGTACGATTGTTCTTACAGAAGATAAAAATCTTTATATATGGGGCTATCATTCAATGCTAAGAAAAAGATTTGATTCACCACATCTGATGCATCCCCAAAAAATTATACATGTTCAAATGGCTAGAAATCAATCTCTAGCGGCGGTTTCCGAAAAGGGTCATTTTTTCTTATGGGAGTGGGAAAATCTTCTTAGGGAAGATTCAAAAGTAAAGGAAATTTATATCCCTAACGATCGAGTCCGAAGAACATTTTTCACTCCATATATTGTAGGATTTGTAACAGAGAAAAGCCATATTTATATATCGAATTATGGATACGAAAAACCTATTGAATTGACGAGTTTTTGTAAGATTGATTGGTCAGAGGAAAAAATTCATTCGATAAAAAACGTTATATATTGGAAGAACGAGGATTGTGCTATCATTTTGTCAGAAAATAACGATTTATACAAAGTGCCTATCGATTACGATTATCGAATTCGAGATTCTGTCCAATGTATCGAACGTTGTGTTAAGAAAGTTTTACTTTCAAACAATTTGAGTGATGCTGCAATATACATACTCTCTTATGACGGACGAATTATCAAGTATGATTTAAGCAAGAAAAAGAAACAAATTCTAGTATATGCCAAGAAATGTATGGATTTTTCTATCACTAAAATGTGTGCAGATGAGATAATTGATTGGATTGATGAACAAGGAAATATTCAACGATGTATGGGCTAATGTTTGTGGAATAGGATTGTAAAAATTGTATATGATATATATATCATATACAAATTTTTGGTTATGGTTATTATAATATTTAAAATAGTTTTATATTTTGAGTAATTTAGAGTGCAGCCTTGATTTGCTTTTCGGTTTTATTATTGCCTATTCTCTCCCTAAGTTCGGCTACGGAAAGCTTTTCGGGTGCTCGCATATTGTAATGCCTAGCCACCTTCAACAATTCCGCTTTCTTCAAACCTCTCAAAAGATTCTGTTTGGGACTAGCTTTGCGTACCCCCGGTAGGTATTTTCTTTTAGTAGCAGGACTTTTCTTTCCTGTAGATTTCTTTTTAGTAGCAGGACTTTTCTTTCCTG
>Ga0209986_10000562_pt1 | contig 35956 bp, 30 predicted proteins | sample BlataG_FD_183168 | JGI IMG/M metagenome (GOLD analysis project Ga0209986, IMG submission 183168) | Deep subsurface microbial communities from Black Sea to uncover new lineages of life (NeLLi) - Black_00105 metaG (SPAdes) (version 2) | ecosystem: Environmental > Aquatic > Marine > Oceanic >... | reverse complement strand
CATCTTTTCGCTCTCGGCTTCTTCCCTGTGGCGCTGACCTGTGCCGAAGAAAGCGCCGATCAATCCGTAGTGGATCTTCGAATAGCGGGCCAGCTTCACGTGATCGAGGACGGTCATGTGCCTCCACAGGCGCAGGGTCTGGAATGTCCGGCAGATGCCCTGGGCAGCGATCTGGTAAGACTGAAGCCCCACCAAATTCTCGCCATTAAAGATGACGTCCCCCTCGGCAGGCTGGTAGATGCCTGTGATGAGGTTGAAGATGGTGGTCTTTCCCGCTCCGTTGGGGCCAATCAGCCCTCTGAGCTGGCCTGGCTCAATCTCCAGATCGTAGTTGTGGACGGCCCGTAAACCGCCGAAGAAATGGGTCATGTTCTTAACTTGAAGTAGGGGCATATCTCACCTCTCTTCCCCAGACCCTAAGGGTTTTGGAAACCCTTAGGGTCTCCTGGGCTGCAAAAGATCCTTGATGTTGACTTCCGTGAAGGCAATCAGGCCCATTGGCCGCCGGATCATGAGCACGATGAGCAGCACGGGAATCACGATCCATTTGAAGAGCTGCAAAGGACGGAGAACCTCCATCAGGAGCTGGAGGCCGGCCGCGCCGGCGATGGAGCCGACGATCGAGTTCAACCCGCCCAGATAGACCATCGCCAGGATCTCGCTGAGCTTGTACACGCCAAAGGTGCCGGGATTGATGTAACCGATCACGTGGGCGAAGAGCCCGCCCGCCACGCCAGCCCAGAAGGCGGCGAAGAGGAATGTGACCATTTTTGTGCGGCGGGTGTTGACCGTCATGGCACCGGCAGCCGTTTCGTCATCTCGCACGGCACACATTGCCTTTCCGATCGTGGAGCGCGTGAAGTTGTAGATCACCCACACGCAGATCGCCATCCATCCAAACACGGTGGGTAGGTTGGCCCACTTCGGCTGGTTCATGAAGCCGCGAGGCCCCCCGATGATTTCCAGGTTCTCGATCAGGCTCTTGACGATGAACATGAACGCCAGGGAAATGATGGCCAGATAGTCACCCCTGGTGCGGAAGGAGGGGATAGCCACCACCAGGGCTCCCACGGAGGCCAGCAGTCCGCCAGCGATCAAGGTGAGGGGAAATATAAACGGCCCCAGTGCCGGGGGGAGAAGCGGAGCCCCGAAGACGTCGTCGTTGACGAAGAGCAAGACGGTCAGGATCGAGGCGCCGTAGGCCCCCAGCGCCATGAACCCAGGGTGAGAACAGGAGAACTCCCCCATATAGCCATTCACCAGGTTCAAGCTGAGGGTGAGTATGACGGAGATGAGGACATATCTCAATATAAGTACGCGGTAGGCACTGATGCCTCCCCACAAGTGCATCGTGGCGTAGAACAGCCCCAGGTGGACGATCAGCGAGACCCAGAGCGGGAACCTGTCGAGGAGCTGCTTGGCCACTCTGTTGGCCAGGGATGCGCTCAAGCGGGCGACGGCCAGGGTTGGCAGGACGTAGACCAGGAAGACGTAAGCCACTGCACTGGGAATCAGCACAAACTCATTCGGCATCATGCGCAGGCCAGACAACAAGTCGGGTACGTCTCCAGAAAGAACACCAAACAATGGAGTCAGCGGAGCCAGCATGATACGCAGGCCGAACAAGCCGGGTATGCCAGGCAGGCCAAGAGCTCGAGCCAGGGGGTAGCCCACGACTTGCTCTATTACCACAGCAAGCAGGGTTCCGCAAAGCCAGCCCAGCAGCGGGATCGGGGCTAACTGCGACTTGTACTGAGCCCGGCCGAAGTATCGGACCTTCGCGAGGAAGGTTATTTCAGCTATCGCTTCTGCGGGCGGTGCAGGTTTCTCTTGTACTTCCATCTCGATTTCCCCTTTTCGTTGATCGCGTTGTTGTGGCACTACGTCCTGAGCCTGTCGAAGGGCTTTGCGGCTATCTCCGATCACAGCCTAAGCTGAGCACTGTAAGGCTCACCGAAGAAACCGTGCGGCCTGAAGGTCAGAATGAGCAGGATGATCGAATAGGCGATTACATCGCGCAGCGTGGAGGGGAAGATAGCGGCCACAAAGATCTCGATGAATCCCAGCAAGAAGCCAGCCAGCGCCGCTCCCAGGATCGACCCTCTTCCCCCCAGGATCGCAGCCACGAAAGCCTTCCACCCGATCAAGATGCCCATGTAGGGCTCAAGGATGGGGTAGGCAACGCCGAAGAGGATCCCCGCCGCGGCGGCCAGGGCTGAACCGAGGCCGAAGGTCAGCGCGGCGATGGTGTTCACTGGCACCCCCATCAGGGGGACGACGACGAAGTCGTAGGCCATGGCCCGCATGGCCATGCCCCACTTGGTCCTGCGCACGAACTGATGCAAAGCGAGCGTGAGCAACAGGGAGAGGAAGACGATCATGATCTTCGTGTTGGTTACGGTGACCGGCCCGAGCTGATAGCTCTGCGTCTCGATCAAGATGGGGAACTTGCGCCGCCGGGCGCCCAATAGAGCCAGGTTGCCCGTCTCCAGGACGATTCCTATCATCAGACCGGTGATCGCAGCCGAGGCGCGAGGGGCCCCACGCAGTGGTCTGTACCCCACCCTTTCGACGAGCATCCCCACGAAGGACGTCAGGAGCATGGCGAGAAGGATGGTCAACACGAGGATCAACCAGTTGGGCAGGGCAATGATCCCCAGCGAGGCGAAGGCTACCAGTCCGCTCGAGACGAAGAATCCAATGTAGGCTCCGACCATGAAGATGTCACCGTGGGTGAAGTTGAAAAGCATCAGGACGCCGTAGACCATGGAGTAGCCCAGGGCGATCAAGGCGTAGAAGCTGCCCCACTGTAAAGCATTTAGCAGGTGTTGAAAAAACGTAGCCAGAGTCACCTACGTACCTCCCTTCGACAGGCTCAGGACGTGGCCCTTGAAAATTGGAAGTTGGAAGTTGGAGATTGGAAGGGGGAAAGGGGAAGGGGGAAGATGGAGGATGGAAGGGGGAAGACGGATCCCAACCTCCATCCTCCATTCTCCATTTTCCATCCTATGGGCAAGCCGACTTGTAGAACTCGAACTCTTGAGCCTCGTTGATCTTGACGATGACCGCGCACTTGATGGGGTCACCCTCCTCGGTGAAGGTCATCTTGCCCGTTATGCCGTCGAAGTCCTTGATCTTGGCCAGGGCGTCGCGGATGCACTTGCGATCTGTCTCGAGTTCGCCAGTGAGCTTACCACAATCCTGGATGGCTTTCTGGAAGATCAGCGCCGTGTCCCAGGTCAAAGCCGCCACGTCGTCCGGAACATAGCCATGCTTTTCCGTGTAGCGATCAATGAACTCCTTGGTAGCGCCTTTGGCCCCGGCGGCAGCGTAGTGGGTTGAGAAGTAGTACCCTACGCAATCGTCGCCGCAGAGCGGCATCAGCTCCGCCGAGCCCCAGCTATCGCTGCCCATGATGACCTGCGCCAGCCCCAGCTCATGGGTCTGTTTCGCAATCAGGGGAACCTCGTCGTAATACTGGGGGGTGAAGAAGAACTCGGCGCCCGAGCCCTTGATCTTGGTCAACTGCGCGCTGAAGTCCCGGTCCTTGGTGGTGAAGGTCTCGAAGGCTACCACTGAGCCTTCACCATGGATATCCTCCCAGGCCGACTTGAAGAACTCGGCCAGGCCCTTGGGGTAGTCGCTGGCCACGTCGTAGAGCACCGCTGCCTTGGTGAACCCAAATTCCTCGGTGACGAAGTTGGCCACCACTGGTCCCTGGAAGGGGTCGAGGAAGCAGCCACGGAAGACCCAGGGCCGATCCAGGGTGGTCCTGGGGTTGGTGGACCAGGGGCTGACCATTGGAGTCTTGTTGGCGTCTGCGACCTCTCCGGTGGGGATGGCCTGCTTGCTGGCATAGGCGCCGATGATGGCCAGAACCTCGTCTTCCACGATCAGCTTCGTCGCCGCAGCGGCGGCGGACTCGCCCTTGGACTCGTTGTCCTCGTGAATTACTTCGACCTTGTACTTCACCCCGCCAACGTCCAGGCCACCTGCTTTCTCGATGTCCTCGAGCCACATCTCCAGGGAATACTTGGCTCCCTCCCCCACCTTGGGGATGTCGCCGGTGAGGGGAGCGACGTTGCCGATCTTGATCACCCCTCCGTAGGGGGCCTTGGGCGCCGGCTTGCACGCGGACAGGATGGTGATAAGCAAGGCCAGCACTAGAAACGGAACCATTATCTTCTTAAACATTTTTGGTCTCCTCCTAGGAGCATGTTATAGCCCAGGAATCGTCCCAGGCCTTTACAAAGGGAAAAGAGGGGGGACAGCCCAGCATTCCCTTGGCTACAGCCACTTCTCGTGTCCACTATCACCTCCTTGCTGTCTGTTTAATTTGGTTAGGTGGATGGGATGCTCTGGCTTCAACGATTGAGGAAAATGGAGAACCTTCGACTGTGACGAGAATTGCTTATCAAACGGAAAACCTGGCGGGGATGTCAGCATCCCCTTTGATCACCTATAATTGTAGAATAAGGGTATGGTGGAGGATAGCGAAAGCTTGTTCTTGGCAGTATTATAATGGCAAAATATTGTCTTGTCAAATGTTACTTCGGGCCAGCCTATCATCCAGAGCCAGGCTAGAACACGCAGCACTCCCGGCCTTGCACGATGCTCAGACCCAATTCCTCGGCCAGTTGCACGGCTTCGCGTGCCGGGCTCACGATCTTATTGAGGCCGGCCCGCACGGCCAAGGGGTCCAACTGGGCTCGATACTCGCCATGGGGCCGCATGCAGCCCAGGTGAATGGGCCTATCGGGGAAGCGTAACCGGGCCTCGGCCAGGATATTGGCCACCACCTCGATGGGCGGCGGCTGGCGGTCAGCGTAGCGGGTGCCGCGTGTCGGTATGAAAACGATGAAGACCAGACCATCTACCCCCAACTCCTGGAGCTTTTCCATACCTGGGTACTCGTGGCCGATGGCCCCACCCCGCAGGCCGATGGTGATGTGAGGAATCACCCTGGTGTGTCGGCGAAGCACCTGGTAGGTTTTCACATAGTCGGCGACAGTGCAATCGAGGCCGTAGACCTCACGGGTGGTCTCGTCGTCACCCACGAAGTCGAAGGAAACGACATCGGTGTAAGGGGCGATAGCAGGTAGGTCCACCTCCTCGATGAGGCCCACGTGCCAGTTCATCTTGCGCCCCTGGCGGATGGCCTTTATTCGCTCAAGATAGCGGGTCACAGGCACACGGCCCGAGGCGTCGCACCCGCCGGAGATAAGGCAACTGGTGGCTCCCCCCACCTCTGCTCGCCAGATAGGGGTCATGTGTTGAAGGTAATACCCGCCACAGTGGGCGCAGTCCAGGTCGCAGTGATGGCCAGTGAGGCTGATGAGCGCCGTATCTAGCGGATAAACGAACTCGATTTCTGGGGGGAAGTTTGCCTGTCTGACCCGCCAGGCCTCCTCCAAGCGTTCGTACGTGGTGTCTTCAGCTTCCAATTGTTGACCCTGCCTTCGCCTGGGACTTACGGGGTTCGCCTGGAAATGTAATTTTCAGCTCACATAGCACACCGAAACCCGACAACCAGGATGCGACGGGCTGGATGGGCGATGTCACGGCAAGTGCAGCGGGCGTCATACCCAGGGTGGTTCCAGGAGCCACCCCGCACAACCTTGTACTTTTGGCCCCAAAGATCTGACTGATCATCGCTTCCAGGATAGGCTTGATACCAATCGGCCACCCACTCCCAGACATTTCCCGCCATGTCATACGCTCCGTAGGGGCTGACCCCATCTGGATAGCTCCCCACAGGAGTCGTGTCGCCGACCCTATAATCTGTGTTCGCCCTGTAGGCATCGAATTCATTGCCCCAGGGATATGCTGTGCCCTCGGTCCCCCTTGCCGCTTTCTCCCATTCCGCCTCGCTGGGCAAACGCTTACCACGGTACTCGCAACAAGCTTTCGCCCCGTACCAACTCACCTTTATCGCCGGGTGATTCTCGTACCTCGTCTCGACTGCATATCGCCCTGCCTGGTAGAGGATGTGGCTGTCTGGGTCATCGTCCTTTGTGTCTATGCAGTCGTGGCTGCCGCACCTTTCCAGGCGGTCTTGTACAGTGTTCAGGAATTCAACGTACTCGCCGTTGGTAACCTCGTACCTGTCTATGTAAAAGGCATTGAGGTAGACCTCTCTCATGGGCCTCTCATCATCGGCCCCAAGCTTGCTGCCCATGACAAAGGTGCCTGCGGGAACGAAAACCATCCCCTCCGTGGGAGCGGGCATCTTGAGAGGCTTTGGCCTCCGGGGGGTAATGGCAAGGAGGATTCCCCCGACGATTGCGAGTAGTGCCAGGACAGGTGCCGCCAGTCCCAGCACCCTGGACTTTCTTGGCCTGTTCATCAGAGTTTGCCCAGCTTTAAGAGATCCCATTCGTGTGGAGTGTCGAAAAATCGGTGGCCTCCGGCTCGGCTGAAGTATAGCAAATCTGGAGCGAGTTGACAAATCCTGTGGTGAGCTTGTCGAACCAAGAGATTCGTCAAGCGGGATGGGTTGTGGTATAATAGAGCACTGGAGCAAGAAGTCATGGCATTTAGTTTTGAGCTGCTCAAAAAAGACCCCCACAGCCGGGCTCGCGTCGGCGTGATACATACCCCGCACGGCCAAATCCCCACCCCGGTCTTTGCCCCGGTGGGCACTCAGGCTACGGTCAAAGCTGTCTCGCCACAGGAACTCCGAGAGCTAGGCACCTCGCTTATCCTGGCCAACACCTACCATCTCTACCTGCGCCCTGGGCCCGACACTATAGCCGATCTTGGGGGCCTGCACGGTTTCATGGGCTGGGATGGGCCCATCATGACCGACTCGGGCGGCTTCCAGGTCTTCAGCCTGGCCCACCTGCGGGCTGTGGACACGACGGGAGTGACCTTTCGCTCCCACCTGGATGGCTCCGAGCACCTCTTCACCCCGGAGAAGGTAATCGAGATCCAGGAGAAGCTAGGGGCGGACATCATTTTGTGCCTCGATGAGTGCCCGGAACCGTTGGACTACGACTACAACGTCCAGGCTCTGGAGCGCACCCATAACTGGGCCGAGCGCTGCCGGGCCGCTCACACTCGCCGCGACCAGGCCCTTCGACCTGTAAGCGAAGCGGCCTCAGGACAGGCCCTTTTCGGCATAGTACAGGGGGGCGCTTTCGCCGATCTACGCCGCAAAAGCGCCGAGTTCATCGCATCCCTGGATTTTCCCGGCTATGCCATCGGCGGCCTCTCGGTGGGAGAGTCAAAGGAGTTGATGCACGAGATGCTGGAGGTGACCGTGCCCCTCTTGCCCGAGGACAAGCCCCGCCACCTTCTTGGCGTTGGCTCGCCAGAGGACCTTTTTGAGTGCGTGGCACGAGGCATTGACATCTTCGATTGCGTCCTGCCCACCCGCATCGCCCGCAACGGTGCGCTCTTCATTCGCACTGGCCGCCTCAACATCAGGAACGCCCAATACGCTGACGACCCCGCTCCCATCGAGGAAGGGTGCGACTGCTACACCTGCCGCCACTTCTCCAGAGCCTACTTGCGCCACTTGATCATGGCCAAGGAGATCCTGGGCCTACGCCTGGCCACCCTGCACAACCTGCACTTCATGCTGAATCTGATGCGGAAGATCAGGGAAGCGATCCTGGCCGGCACCTTCTCTGCTCTGATGAAGGAATTCCTGGCCAACTATGAGATCGTCCCCCACGAAGCGCGGCAGCGGAACAGGGAAACATGGTTGAAAAGCCTATAGAGGTAGAGAGTGAATATCGTTCAAGCCCTAGTCCTGGGCATCGTGCAAGGGGCCACGGAGTTCGTGCCTATCTCCAGCTCAGGACACCTGGTGCTGGTGCCCTGGCTTCTCGACTGGCCGCAGCCTGGCCTGGCCTTTGATACCATTGTCCATTGGGGTGCCATGATGGCTGTCTTGGCCATCTTCTGGCACGACTTCGTTGCCCTGGCGAGGGCCTGGGCGAGGAGCCTCGTGGAGCGCAGCCTGGACTCGACAGAGGCCAGGCTAGCCTGGCTGATCATCGTGGGCACCCTGCCCGCCGCTTTGATAGGCTTCCTTGGGGAGGACTTCTTCGAGAGCCTGTTCGGGTCTCCTGGCTGGGTGGCTGCTCTCTTGCTGGTCACAGGGGCAATCTTGGCCCTTAGCGAGCGGCTGGGTAAGCGACAACGCTCGATGGGCGATCTAAACTGGCTCGACTCCGTACTCATTGGCCTAGCCCAAGGCCTGGCCATCGCGCCAGGCATCTCCCGTTCGGGGGCGACTATGGCCATGGGATTGTTGCGCGGAGTCAAACGGGAAGCGGCTGCCCGCTACAGTTTCCTCCTGGCCACGCCGATCATCCTCGGGGCCGGGCTTCTGCCACTGGCAGAACTTTTTCGGGCCGAAGTTGTCGGGGCCGTGTTGCCACCCCTCATCATCGGCTTCCTGGCGGCAGCGATCAGCGGCTACCTGTGTATCAGGGTCCTCCTGGCGTATCTTCAACGTGGCAGGCTCTACGTTTTTGCCATTTACTGCTGGCTGGCAGGGATCATGTCTCTGACTTTAGCTTTGATGAGAGGTTAGATTGGCAAGGAAAGGCATTGGCGTTGCCCTCTGTCTGGTGGGCCTCTTGCTCCTTGTTGGCTGTAATAGAGGTTCGATAGAGCCTCCGCAGCCCGTTCACCTCAAAGTGGCTGGTTCCACCTCGATGCAGCCTCTGGTAGAGGAATTGGCCCAGGCTTATACGGAACGTCACCAGCACGTGACCATCGCCGTGGAGGGCCGAGGCTCGCGTCTGGGCATCGAGTTGGTTCGCCAGGGCCAGGTGGACATCGGGATGGCTTCGTGGAAGGAGACGGAAGCTGCAGCGCTCTGGTCAATGCCCATTGCCCTTGACGGCACTGCAATCGTCGTCCACCCCCAGAATCAACTGGAAGGACTGACGTTACTCCAGCTCAGGGACGTCTTCTTCGGTCGGGTCTGGGACTGGAGGGATGTGGGAGGGCAAGCGGGGGAGATTGTGGCGATTAGCCGCGAGGACGGCTCGGGGACACGGGCGGTTTTTGAGGAGCTGGTGATGAAGGGGAAGCGGGTCACCCCGACGTCGATGGTCATGCCCAGCAGCCAGGCCGTAGTGGAGTATGTGGCGGAGCATCCAGAGGCTATCGGCTACGTATCCATGGGCTATCTACCACAGGAGGTCAAAGCCCTGGAAATCGAGGAGGCGGCACCGACCCCGAAGAGCGTCCGCCGGGGAGACTACCACTTGCTTCGCCCCCTCTTCCTGATAACACGCTGGGAGCCGATAGGCGAAGTCAAGGGCTTCATTGATTTTGTCCTCAGCCCAGCGGGGCAGTCCATCGTGGGGAAAAAATACGGGCGAGTGCGGGAGTAACCCTAGCGCCTGGGTTTTGCGAGGCCAAGGCTAGTGGGGGGTTGGGGGGCTGGCCCCCTGACAGAATTGTGATCTACTGGTTTTGACAAAAAGCAGGTCGGGGTCTATAATCTTAAGAAGGCTTAAACTTCTGAGCTAGGTGGGCTCGATATGCCCGGTTCGAAGGTGTCCCTGGTGATAATGACAGGCTCCAGCGAGAGGAGCGAGGTGGAGAGGATGGTGGCCCTGGCTCGTCAGGCCATAACCCTCGACACCGTGGAGAGAGCCCTCGCCGTTGAAGCCATCGGCCGAATCGTGATCGTCACCGATTCCGCTTCTCTGGCCGAGAGCCTGTCTCGTCCTGAGCCCGTCGAAGGGCGAGGGAAACCGGTGCACATCGAACTGGAGGCACCCGGAGAGGAGTTCCACTTCGGGCGGCGATTGCGAGAACTGATCATCGAGCAGGGCATGGAGAAGGTCTTCTACATTGGAGGGGGAAGCAGCGCCCTGCTCTCCACCGAGGAAATGGGCCGCATCGCCGAGACACTCCTCTCCACCGACGAACTCGTTATCGCCAACAACTTCTACTCCACCGATTTCGCCGCCTTTGCACCTGCTCAAGCCATCGAATCCATAGAACCCCCGATTGTTGACAATGACCTGGCCTGGCTTTTGGTGGAGCAGGCTGGCCTGCCGTGTAAGGAACTGCCTCGTACCGCTGCCACTCAATTGGACGTAGACACCCCTACTGACTTGATGACTCTGAAGCCCCACCCCGGAGTGGGGCCTCACACCCGACGCTATCTGGATAGTCTTGAGCTGGATACCTCCCACATTGAGCAGGCGCTGAAGTTTCTCACCGACCGTGATGCCGAGGTTCTGGTGGCAGGGCGAGTGTCGGCTTCGACCTGGGCTTACTTGGAGCAGGAGACAGCCTGCCGGGTGAGCCTATTCGCCGAGGAGCGGGGCATGCGCGCCAGTGGCCGCCAGGCGCGGGGCGAAGCCCTGTCCCTGTTGGGGTTTTATCTGGAGGAGGTGGGGCTGGAGAGATTCTTTGCTACCCTGGCGAAACTGAGCCAGGCCGCCTTTTTAGACAGCCGTGTCCTCTTCGCCCATCGGGGAATCTGGCCACCCGCTGCTGATCGTTTCTACTCCGACCTGCGCCAACCGGAGAAGATCAACGACCCCTGGGTGCGCCGCTTCACCGAGGCAGCCATCGAAGCTCCCATCCCCGTTGTCCTGGGCGGCCACTCCCTGGTCTCGGGCGGGTTGTATGCCCTGGTGGAGGCGGCCTGGGCCAGGGGTGAGGATTTGGCGAGGCATGTGGAACCGTTGAGGCAGTAAGAGGAGGATGAGATGACGAGGATAATCGACCTTAAGCAGGCCAAGATAGATTTCGAACGGCTGGCTGAGGAGGTATGGCGCAGCAAAGATCGCCTGCTCATTGAGAAGGATGGTCTCCCCATAGCCGTGCTGCTCAGCATTGACGACTTCGAGGACATGGTGGAAACCGTCGGCGAGTTATCCGACCCCGAATACTTGGCCAGCATTAGGGAGGCGAGGGCGGAATATAAGCGCGGCGAAGTGGATACGTTGGAAGACCTCTACAGAATCGCCGAGGGCGCCGAGTGAAGCAATTCAGGATTGTCCCCAAAGCCCTGTCGGTGTCCTCACTCATTTCAGCGTTTCAGTGATTTAGACCAGCATCAAACAAAGGAGTTTGAATAATGAAGACAGTAGAAGAAAGCCAGGAGTATTGGGACCTCGTCTTCGGCAAAGACCTGGCCGAGGTAGATCCCGATGTAGCTGACCTGATCACCTTCGAGGAGGAGAGGCAGGCCAGGAAGCTGATCATGATCCCCTCGGAGAGCTACTGCCCGAAGCCGGTTCGCGAGGCGCTAGGGAGCGTTTTCAACAACATCTACGCCGAGGGCTATCCCCGTCTGCAGATGACCAGGGACGAGATAGAACTGCTCCTCCAGTTCGACCACGAGCTTGCCCACTACAGGCGCTACGCCGACAGGCGGTTCTACAAGGGGGTTGACTACGCGGACCTCATCGAGTGCCTGGCTCAGAGACGGGTAGCTGAGTGTTTCGCCAACGAGAGGGTGAGCGCCGACGAGATTTACGTGAACGTCCAGCCCCTCTCAGGCTCGCCCGCCAACCTCTCAGTATACGAAGCCCTCCTCGATCCAGGCGACACCATCATGGGCCTGGCCCTCCCCCAGGGCGGCCACCTCACCCACGGCAGCCCCTTCAACATCTCCGGCCGCCGCTACAACGTCGTCTCCTATGCAGCCAGCAGGGCCACTGCAAAGCTAGACTACGACCAGATCATGGAGCTGGCCCTCGAGCACAGGCCCAGGATCATCGTGGCCGGATTCACCTCCTACTCCTGGGCCCCCGACTGGGAGAAATTCAAAGAAATAGCTGAAGCAGTTGGGGGACTGCTCATGGCCGACGTCGCCCACACCGCGGGGCTGGCCATCGCCGGAGCGTATCCTAACCCGGTGGGCATCGCCGACATCACCACCCTCACCACCCACAAGACCCTCTTCGGCCCTCGTGGAGCGGTGATCATGACCACCGATGAGGACCTGGCCGAGCTGATAGACAACGCCGTCTTCCCCGGCAGGCAGGGCGGGCCTCACGTGCATAAGTTCGCTGCCATCGCAGTGGCCGCCAAGATAGCCCAGACGGAGGAGTACAAGCGCCTGCAATATAAAATCGTGGAGAACGCCGTAGCCCTGGCCGAAGGGCTTCAGAACCGCGGCCTGAGGCTGGCCTACGGTGGGACAAACACCCACCTCCTGGTCATTGACCTCAACCCTCTCAAGTCGGCCGAGGGATTCCCCCTCAAGGGTGAGATAGTGGCCCGCATCCTGGACCTGGCAGGCATAGTTACCAACAAGAACACCATCCCCGGCGATGCGGACGCCAGCGAGGCCAGCGGCATCCGCCTGGGGACGCCCTGGCTCACCCAGCGAGGGATGGGCAAAGCGGAGATGGACAAGATCGCCGAGCTCATCCACCGCATCATCGTCAACATCAAACCCTTCACCTACATGGGACTGACGGGGCCGCTGTGGAGGGGGAAGATAGACCTGGACATCCTGGAAGAGGTCAAGCTTGAAGTGGAAGAGCTGGCCAGAGGAGCCGAAGTGGAGACCCAGGCACAGGGAATCGGCTACCCCCACTACTACTTCCTGCCCAAGGAATCCCCTGCTACTTCGACTGGGCTCAGTACAGGCAAGCAAGCCGCACCCCTGCACTATCACGATCCCGAAGAAGAATTAGGGGCCGCGAAAACCTCGGCAGCGCTTTTCGACATGAGCGATAAGGGGCTCTTGGAGGTGATCGGCGAGAGGGCGACGCCTTTCCTGCAGCAGGTATCCACCAACGATGTGTCGAATCTCCATCCTGGCGAGGGCCAGCGCTCCTTCCTGCTGGACGCCAAGGGACAGCTCATTGACGACGTCTCCATCCTGCGCCTCGAGCCAGACAAGTGGGGCCGCGACCACTACGTCGTGATGACCAACCCTGCCAACACCGAGAGGGTGAAGGCCTGGTTCCGGGGCCTCGGCGATGGGTACATCGTATTCGACGAGGAGGACATCTTCCGCAAGGTCGAGGGCCCGGTAGTGGTGAATGACCTAAGCGAGGACGCGGAGGAGGCCGAGCGAAGGACAGCCCTTGCCTTGCACGGGCCTAAGTCCGCAGATGTTCTGGAGAAAGCGAACCCAAACCTCCAACCCTTCGACTGGGCTCAGGGCAGGCTTCCAATTTCCAACTTCCAACTTCCAACTTCCAACCTCCTGCTGGTGCACCCTGATGAGGCCAGCGAGCTCTGGCAACTGCTTCTGGAAGCAGGGGCCAAGCCGGCCGGGGTTTCGGCCCGGGATGGCTTGAGGTCGGAGGCCGGCTTGCCGCTGTACGGGGAAGATCAACCCAGACCCGACGGCCTCTCGCTTTACAAAACAGGCCACGATTCCTTGTTCCACGTTTCCAAGCCCTACTTCATCGGACAGAAGAGCCTGGAAAGCGTCAGGCCTACAGTGGAGAAAGAGGAGTGGCAATGGCAAGAGGAAGAAGGTGAGCTCAGGCGAACCGTCCTCTACGAAGAGCATCTGAAGTTGACCAAAAAAGTCATACCCTTTGCCGGATGGGAGATGCCTGTCTGGTACACCAGTGTCAGTGAGGAACACAAAGCGGTAAGGGAAACGGCAGGGCTCTTCGATGTCGCCCACATGGGCGTGCTGGAGGTGGCCGGTGAGCACGCCATCAGGTTCCTGGACCTGGTCACTTCCAACTACGTGCGCTGGATAGGCGACGGCCAGACCCAGTATGCCTACCTCCTTGACCCCGATGGCAATGTGATTGACGACGTGTTCATCTATCGTCGGGCGGCGGACCGCTACATGCTGGTGATCAATGCCTCCAATGCCGAGAAGGACCTGGCCTGGTTGAACGCCGTCAACTCCGGAAAGTACCTGATAGATCAAGCACACCCCGACTTGGAGATCGATGGGAAAGCCATCATAAGGGACCTGAAGGATCCGTCGTCGGGGGAAGACCAGAGGGTTGACCTGGCCATCCAGGGCCCTAATTCCCTGGCCATACTCCAGAGCCTGACCGAGGACACCTGTACTGAGCCCAGCCGAAGTAAAGGGCTGCGAGCGAAGCTGGCCAGGATCAGCAGAACCGAGTTCATCGAGACGGAGTTGGCAGGCATAGAGCTCATCGTATCCCGCACCGGCTACACAGGTGAGGACATCGGCTATGAACTCTATCTGCACCCTGACTATGCCCCCAGGATGTGGAATCTGCTCCTGGAGAGGGGCAAGGATTATGGCCTAAAACCAGCGGGCCTCGCCGCGAGAGACTCGACCAGAACCGAAGCGGGCTTGCCGCTGCACGGACACGATCTGGCCGGCCCGTACAGCATCTCTCCCATCGAGGCAGGCTTTGGCTCCTACGTGAAGTTCCATAAACCCTACTTCATTGGCAGGAAAGCTCTCGTGGAGAAAGAAGCCACCAGGAGGATGGAGGTGCTTCGTTTCCGGATGGACGAGAAGGGTGTGAGGATGGCTAAGCTGGGGGACCTGGTCGTTGATAAGAGGGGCAAGTACGTAGGCCGTGTCACCAGTTGTGCTCTAGACACTGAGGGATTTCAAGTCGGTCTGGCTTATGTTGATAAGAAATACAACCGGGAGGGGGCGCAAATCGGGATCATTCCCCTCCCCCACGCCAAAGTCCCGCCCGCGCTCCCCGTTCATCTCCCCCACAGAGGGGGAGAGTGGGTGGAAGAGCTGGCTTTGGGGGACAAGATGCTCCTCCAGGAACGGGCTACGGTCCTCCCTCGCTTCCCCGAATCGGAAGTTTGAAGTTGGAAATTGGAGGTTGGAACACATCCAACATTCAATATCCAATATCCATGAAACCAGAATCTGCCAGGCCGGATTGCCCAAAAGTGTCTTCCGCTCCGCCTGGCCTGCGAATGGAATTCGCAGGCTGAAAGCCCAAGACCTGGGCGAGCTCGGTCGAGCCGTCGGCTGGAAGCCCACTCTTGCCCAGTGCGCCTTGAGCGCACTTGAGCTTTGAGCCTGGTGATTTTGTCACCAGGCAAGCAGTGGCAGCGGAAGAGACTTTCTGACACCGATTCGGGTTTCATGAATATCCAATATCCAACAAAGGAAAGGAGATGCAAAAATGAAAATCGAGAAGGATTGCCGCTACGCCGAGACCCACGAATGGGTGCGGGTCGAGGGCGACCTGGCCACGGCTGGCATCACTGACTACGCTCAGTCTCAGCTCTCCGATGTCGTCTATGTCGAGCTGCCTGAGGTAGGCGATGCTTTCGACAAGGGCGAGGTCTTCGCTATTGTGGAGTCGGTCAAAACCGCTGCAGACTGCTACATGCCTATCGGGGGGGAGATCACTGAGATCAACGAGGAACTATCCGGCTCCCCTGAGATAGTCAACGAAGCCGCCTTCGGCAAGGGCTGGTTCATCCAGTTCACCCCCAGTGACCTCTCGGAGTTAGATGACCTGATGACGCCTGAGGAATACCAGGACCACGTGGCCAAAGAGGAAGGAGGAGGCTGATGTCCTACATCCCCCATACCGACTCCGACCGGGCGGCGATGCTGCCCGAGATCGGGGTGGAGACAGTCGGCGACCTCTTCCTGGATGTGCCAGAGAGCGTGCGCTATCCTGAGCTAAAACTCCCCGATCCCCTGTCCGAGATGGAGATCCTGCGGGAACTGAGGGCCCTCAGCGAGGAGAACGCCGATCTCGACCACCACGCTTGTTTCCTGGGCGCGGGGGCCTATAACCACTTCGTGCCCAGTGTGGTCGGTCACATCATCGGTCGCTCGGAGTTCTACACCGCCTACACTCCTTACCAGCCTGAGATAAGCCAGGGCACGCTGCAGGCTATCTTCGAGTATCAGAGCATGGTCTGCGCCCTTACGGGCATGGAAGTTGCCAATGCCTCCCACTATGACGGGGCCACCAGCCTGGCCGAAGCGGCCCTCATGTCGGTGAGCGTCTCCCGCGGTAAACGACGCAAGATCATCGTCTCTCCCACGGTGCATCCTGAGTACCGCACCACCCTGCGTACCTACACGCGGGGCTCGGACCTGGCGGTCGTAGGCGACGACGACCTGACATACGAACTCGATGACTTGAAGGCTCTGCTTGACGATGATACCGCTTGCCTGATCATTCAAAATCCAGACTTCTTCGGTCAGTTGGAAAAGGCCAATGAACTGGATCAGTTAGCCGAGGCAGTGCACACTGCGGGAGCGCTCCTGGTCGTCAACACCGATCCCATCTCCCTGGGCCTGTTCACACCCCCCGGCGAATATGGGGCCGACATCGTAGTGGGTGAGGGGCAAGCGTTAGGCAATCCCCTTAACTTCGGCGGGCCCTATCTGGGTCTCTTCGCCTGTCGGGAGGATTACATGCGCAAGATGCCTGGCCGACTGATCGGCGAGACGGTGGATACCGAGTGGCGACGGGGCTTCGTCTTAACCCTGTCGACTCGTGAGCAGCACATCCGCCGCGAGAGGGCCACTTCCAATATCTGCACCAACCAGGCCCTCTGTGCTCTTGCAGCGGGGGCTTACCTGGCTGCCATGGGAAAGAGTGGGCTCCGCAAGGTAGCCGAGCTCTGCTATCACAAGGCTCACTACGCAGCCGAGCGGATTCGACAAATCCCCGGATTTTCCCTCCCCCTCCGTGGCGGGGATAAAGGGGGGTCGAAGCCGTTTTTCAAGGAGTTCGTCGTCCGTTGCCCCAGGCCACCTGGCGAGATCAACGAAGCGCTCCTGGAGCGCGGCATCATCGGCGGCTACGACTTGGGCCAGGTCCTGAGCCCTTTGTCCCTGGGCCAAAGGACCAGGGACCTGTCGAAGGGCCGCGACTTTCCCCAACTGGAGGATTGTATGCTTTTCTGCGTGACGGAGATGAACACCAGGGCTGAGATAGATCGCCTGGTTGCGGCTTTAGAGGAGGTGGCACCATGACCGAGTCTTTGATACCTGTACTGAGCCCAGCCGAAGTATTCGAGATCAGCTCGCCAGGCCGAAGGGCAGTGTTCCTACCAGAGCTTGACGTTCCCAAGGCTGAGCTGCCGGAGGAGCTCCTGCGAGAAGACCTCTCTCTGCCTGAGGTCAGCGAGGGTGACCTCATGCGCCACTATGTACACCTCTCCCAGTTGAACCACGCCGTGGACACCGGCTTCTACCCGCTTGGCTCCTGCACCATGAAATATAATCCCAAGGTCAACGAGGAGGCAGCGAAGCTTCCTGGGTTCACTCGCACCCATCCCTATCAGGATCACTGCACCGTCCAGGGCAACCTGAAGCTCATGTACGAACTGCAGGAGTACCTGAAGGAGATCGGTGGCTTCGCCGGGGTGAGCTTGCAGCCAGCGGCGGGGGCTCACGGCGAGTTCACTGGAATCCTGATGATGCGAGCCTATCACGAGGAGCGAGGTGATACAAAGCGCACCAAGGTCCTCATCCCCGACTCGGCTCACGGCACCAACCCTGCCTCCTCTGCTATGAGTGGCTACCAGGCGGTGGAGATCAAATCCGACGAGCGGGGCAACGTGGATCTGGAAGAACTCAGAGCCCACTGCGACGACACAGTTGTCGGTCTGATGTTGACCAACCCTAACACCCTGGGTCTCTTCGAAGAGCAAGTGCTAGAGGTCGCTGAGCTCGTCCATGGGTGCGGTGGCCTGATGTTCGGCGATGGGGCCAACATGAACAGCATCATGGGCATTGCCAGGCCGGGTGAATTGGGCATTGACGTGATGATGTTCAACTTACATAAGACCTTCTCCACCCCTCATGGCGGTGGCGGGCCTGGCTCTGGTCCTGTCGGGGCTTCAGAGCGACTGGCCAAATACCTGCCCGGCCCGATTGCAGCCACGAGCGAAGAATGCGACTGCCATAAAGAGAAGACTTCCGAAGTCTCCGAGACTTCGGAAGTCTATGCCTGCTATCACCTCGAGATGCCTGAGGCCTCCATCGGGAGGGTCAAAGCCTTCTACGGCAACTTTGGCGTGTTCATCAAGGCCTACACTTACATCAGGATGCTGGGAGCCGAGGGCTTGAAGCAGGTCAGTGAGGACGCCGTGTTGGCCGCCAACTACCTACTGGTTAGGCTCAAGAAGGTTTACCCGCTGCCCTACGACCGCACCTGCATGCACGAGTTCGTGCTATCGGGGCCCTTGCCGCAGGCCCCCGACATCCACACGGTGGATATAGCCAAACGGTTGATGGACTATGGTTTTCACCCACCCACTGTCTACTTCCCCCTCATCGTACCCGAGGCCCTGATGATCGAGCCCACCGAGACCGAGAGCAAGGAGACCTTGGACGCCTTCGCCGAGGCCATGCTCAAGATCGCTGAGGAAGCCCAGGAGAACCCGGACCTCCTGCACAAAGCACCTCACACCACCCCCGTCACTCGCCTGGACGAGGTCAGAGCGGCCAGGCATCCGAGGTTGCGGTGGAAGCCTGGTTAGAATCACGGTTGGTTGGTGATTACGAAAGAGCCCGATGTCGAAAGACAAAGGGCTCTTCTCAGATTCCATCGTTGCAGATAAGAACGAAGCCGCCCGACAAACCTGGGCAGCTTGTTGTTTATCGAGATGGGCGAAACAGGACTTGAACCTGTGACCTCTTCCTTGTAAGGGAAGCGCTCTCTCCAACTGAGCTATTCGCCCCTCAATTTCTATTATACTGCGAAGGATTGGAGTTGTCAAAGGATGTTATGACAAACTGCAAGACAGCGGAGGGGCTATGGCAGCTTCCAACGGCATGAGGGACAGAAGTCACGCTCCTTTCTGTCCACGTCGCGCAGGGAATTGGAAAAAGACATCACGCAGCACGGGTTGCGGCAGTGGCCCAGGCCGTAGGTGTGGCCCAGTTCGTGTACCGCCTCCTTGACCGCCCGCTGGTGGAACAGGGCCTCGTCATCTGGCAGGCCGTACAAGCCCTGACGCAAGCGGGGGAGGGCGATCACGGCTGCCGGCCCGCCCATCTGCGCCTGACCGAAGACGAAGTTGAGGCCCGGCGTGTACAAATCCACATCGACAACGGCCAGCCATCTCTCGGCGGCGAGGCCCAGGCGGCCCAATTGGGCCAGGATATCATCCGCGAGATATTGCCCTCGATGCCAGTCGTGAGCCCAGTCGGGGTGAAACAAGGGGGCTGGGATCACGTAGGCCCGGCCGAACGCCTCCCGCAGGCCCCGGCCGATGACGGTCAGGACGGACTCGTCCATCTGGCCAATGGGGACTAGGGCGATGGGCTCCGCTTTCTGCTCATCTACATCCACCGATACCTCTCCCGCCTTCCTCAAATTCATGCCACCGGGGGGAATAAGCAAGATGGTCTCTTGTGTAGGGTTGCCAGGCAGGTCTTGGATACTGAGCGAATGAACAAATCGTCCCGGGCATATGCCCATGGCCTCTTCTTCCGAGCTGGATTCTCAACATCTTCGGCCCAATGCAGCGGGTTGTCACGGATATACTGGCGTATGGCATACAGTTCTCACTCATTGCGGATGATGTGCTCGTAGTAGTTGCGTTGCCAGGCGAAAGGCATCTCCGGTTGGAGTTGATGGATGCGGCGAGTGACCAGCGCCTTGAAGGTGCGTGCAATTTGGCCTAACGCAGGACGTTGTTTGTCCGCCTTGAACCGGACCCCAATGGTAGGGGCGCAATTCAATTGCGCCCCTACCCCGGCGTCATCGTCATCCGGCGGGTTCAACCACACAACGAAATGGACATGATTGGGCATGACGACGAATTCATCAAGGATGATGGAAGGGAACCGATTTGGCAATTCCTGCCAGGTTTGTTCCGCGATGTCACGTAATGTAGAGTTATCAGATAGGGATTCCCCTTGGTTGGTACAGATGGTGACGAAGTACGCGCCGGCGCTGGTGTAGCCCCATCCTCTGAGACGGATGGATCGCCGATGGTGTTTTTCAGGATCATATTGCGCCATCTTTTCACTTCCTCTGCCTGATCACATCCTCTCCGGTGCAGTCATGCCCATCAGTCTCAATGCTTTAGCTAACACTATCTTGGCTGCCGAGACCAACTTGAGGCGGGCTTTGTTCAATTGGGCGTCGGCGGGATCGGAGGAGACGACGCGGCATTCTTTGTAGAAGGAATGAAAGGCGGCAGCCAGGTCCTGGGCGTAGTAAGTCAAGTGATGGGGAGCCAGGTTCTCGGCTGCCTGCTCCACCACTTCGGGCAACAGTAGCATCTGGCGGATGAGGGCCAACTCCGCGGGATGCCGTAATAGCGATACGTCACCACCGGAGAAATCGGGAACCCGTTCCTTGGAATACCCCAGGATGCTGGCAATACGAGCATGACCGTACTGGACGTAGTAAACAGGGTTCTCGGCCGACTGTTCCACGGCCAGGTCCAGGTCAAAGTCCATCTGGCTGTCGGCAGCGCGGGCCAAGAGGAAGAAGCGCACCGCATCAGGCCCCACATCCTCGATGACCTCCCGCAGGGTGATGATGTCGCCAGTGCGCTTGGAGAGGCGCACCACCTCGCCTCCTCGCTTGAGGGTGACCAACTGATAGATGAGAAGGGTCAGGCTCTCCGGGTCCAATTCCAGCGCCCGCATCATGGCCTTCATCCGCGGGACGTGGCCCTGATGATCCGCGCCCCAGACATCAATGACCCAATCGAAGCCCCGCTCCACGAACTTGTTGTAGTGATAGGCGATGTCCGAAGCGAAGTAGCCTGGCTCACCGTCGGAGCGGACGATCACCTCATCCTTGTCTCCTCCCGACTCAGTGGCCGTGAACCATACCGCCCCTTCTCGCTCAGCGACGTGTCCGGCCTGTCGTAGAATGGCCATGATCTTGGCAAAGTAGCCATCGTCGTAAAGGCTCTGCTCCGAATACCAGTGATCGTAATGCACGCCCAATAGCTCCACATCGCCTTTGATGCAATCCAGGACCTTCGCCAGCCCCATCTTGCCGATGGCCGTCACCGCCTCAGCGTGTGGCATGTTCAAGTACTTGGCGCCCTCCTCTTCGGCGATCTCTTGACTCCACTCGACCATGTACTGGCCTGGATAACCTCCCTCAGGGATCTCAGCCGCTTGGCCGAGGGCCTGGGCATAGCGGGCGTAGAGGGTCTCGTTGAAAAGGCGCATCTGAGAGCCGGTGTCGTTGACGTAGTACTCCCGCTGGACGTCATAACCAGCCGCCTCCAGCACGTTGGCCAGGCTATCACCCAACACCAGGTTGCGCCCGAAGCCCACGTGCAGCGGGCCGGTGGGGTTGGCGCTGCCGTACTCCACCTGTACCTTCTTGCCGTAGCCGATATCAATGTTGCCGTAGTCCTCCCCGGCGGCCAGGATCGTCTCCACCTGTTGAGCCAGCCAGGCATCGTCCAAGGTGAAGTTGATGTAGCCAGGATGGGCTATCTCGATCTCGCTTAAGTAATTGGTCTCAGGCAGATACTTGACGACTACGTTGGCTAGCTCGATGGGGGCCATACGGGCCAGGTTGGCCAATTGCAGGCAGATGGGCGTGGCGTAGTCGCCGTGTTCAGCCTGCTTGGGGTGCTCCAAGGGGATTTTGGGAAGGGTGAAAGAGGACAGGTCGCCCTGCCCTTGGGCTGCCCGGATGGCTTGTCGGATCAACTCGGTGATTCTATGCTTGACCATCGTGATACTCTTCCTCACTCCTGGTATTCCCCTATTCATTATATCAGCTTTCAACGTTCTTGGCAACGAGACAACAAAGCCCCCATACTTCACCGGATGAGGACTTCGCCTTGGCAGCATTAGACAAGCTCAACTCTTCTCTTTCGCACGGCCATGGCATGGGCGGGGAAACCCTCGTACTCGGCAAAGGTCGTGGTACCCTCGGCCAGAGAATCGAAACCAGTGCGGTCGAGGACGAAGCACACCGAGCTGTGCTTCAGGAAATCGCGGACGGATACGGGGGATTGAACCTTGGCGAAGCCGCCGGTGGGGATGACGTTGGTCGGCCCCAGGGAGAAGTCGGCGAAGGTGAAGGGAGTTCCCTGGCCCAAGAGGATGGTCCCGGCATTGCGTATCCGTGACAGGACCGCAAAGGGGCTCTGGACGGCCAACTGGAGGTGCTCCGGGGCATAATCGTTGATGAACTCGATGCTTTGGGCGAGGGATTCGGTAAGGACGGCGCCACCGTACTTGGATAGCACGGTCTCGCATATCTGTCGCCGCTCATCGGGCAGCTCGGCGAGGAGTTCGGGTAGAGCTTCTTGGACGCCTTCAATCAGATCCTGACTATGGGTTACCAGCAGGGAAGCAGCTTCTTCGGAGTGCTCCCCCTGGACGAGGAGGTCCAGGGCCACGTTCCAAGGGTCAGCTCTTCCGTCGGCCAGGATTATAGCCTCGCTGGGCCCAGCTACATTTCCCACATCCACGACCCCGGCCACAAGTTGCTTGGCCGCCGCCACATAGGGGCCGCCGGGCCCCACGATCTTGTCCACCTTCGGCACGGTCCCGGTTCCGAAGGCCAATGCGGCAATGGCCTGAGCCCCACCAACCTTGTAGACATCCGTCACGCCAGCCAGGTTGGCGGCCACCAGCGTTCCGCTGTTGACGCTCCCTTCGGGGGTGGGAGGCGTGCAGGCCACGGTTTTCCTTACACCAGCCACCTTGGCGCAAATCCCCAACATCAGCATCACCGAAGGGAAGTCTCCTTTGCCACCGGGAACGTACAGGCCAACCGACTCGATAGGCGTGACCCTCTGCCCTGCCAGCACCCCCTCGACAATCTCCGTCAGCCAGATCCCTTCGACAGGCTCAGGACGCTGCCCCTCAGGCATACTTTGCTCTTGAAACCTGCGAACGTTTCGCGCCGACCGGCGAAAGGCGTCCAGGGCCTCCGAACTCACCTTCTCGTAGGCCTGCTTCATCTCCTCCTTGGAGACCTTGAGCTCTGCGGCAGAGAGGTGCACGCCGTCGAAGCGGGCTGTGTACTCGAGGAGAGCAGCGTCACCCCGAGCCTTCACGTCCTCGACAATGGGCTTTACCGAGGATAGGAGCCCCTCGATATCCAGCCCCGACCTCCTCTTCAAGGCGGCTACCTCAGCCGCGGTCATCTGGCTGAGACGGCGGATCTTCATTATCCCTCCTTCAGGCGTCCCCATAGTCTACTTCTCGTCATTGCGAGCGCAGCGAAGCAATCTCCCTGGTTCATGAGCGCGGGAGATTGCTTCGTCGCTACCGCTCCTCGCAATGACGAAAGCCCCCGTGGGCTCCACAGACCCGTACCCTATATCCCTCCTTGCGGTGGATCCTGCGGGTGCTTAATGTCGAAAGTGCCGCACCTCGGTGAAGACCATAGCTAAGCCATGAGCGTCGGCGGCCTCGATGACGTTGGAATCACCCCTGGAACCGCCTGGCTGCACGACGGCCGTTATCCCTGCTCTGGCCGCCTCCTCCACTCCATCGGGGAAGGGGAAGAATGCGTCGGAGGCAAGGACTGCCCCCTGCGCGCGTTCGCCAGCCTTGGCTACGGCCAGGCCCACAGCGTCCAGGCGACTCATTTGTCCCGCCCCCACACCCACCGTAGCCGTCCCCCGGGCCTGCCCTGAGCGGCCAAGAGGCAGTCGAAGGGCCAAGACAATGGCATTGGACTTGACGTGCTTTACCACCTTCCAGGTAAAGCGCAGAGCTTCGAGCTCCTCCGCCGTCGGTTCGCGCTCAGTTACGACCTTCCAACCCGTGTTGTCCTCAGCAATCGCATCCTTTGACAGGACTTCGGCGAACTCAGTGGAGCCGCTCAGGATGCTATCCTTCTCCTGGACCAGCAACCCGCCCCGCACGCTCCTCATCTCCCATGCCAACTCTTCCGTGCCCTCTACCCCCCGTGGGGTGGATAAAGGGGGGTCAGGCATCTCTAGCAGGCGGCAGTTGGGGCGGCTGGCCAAAGCCTGACAAGCCTCGGCTGTGAAGGCGGGGGCAGCGATGGCCTCGACGAAGAGCTCGCCCAGGGCCAGGGCCACCTCTCCATTGAAGGGGCGATTGGCGGCGATGATGCCCCCGAAAGCTGAGACGGGGTCGCTGGTCAGGGCTGCTCGGAAAGCATCGGCCAGGTTTGTGTCGCTTGCCACGCCGCAAGGGTTACCGTGTTTGATGATGGCCAGAGTTGGGGTAGCGAAGTCGCTCACTATACGCCAAGCAGCGTCCAGGTCCAGGATGTTGTTGTAGGAGAGGGCCTTACCCTGCAACAGATTACCACCCAGGGGGCTCGCAGTTGCGCCCAGACTGTAGAGGGCGGCCTGTTGGTGGGGATTCTCCCCGTAGCGGAGGTCTACCAGCCTTGTCAAGTTGAGGTGCAGTGTGGCGGGGAAGGCTTCTTCCTCGAAATGGATGGTCAGGTAGCGGCTAATGGCAGCATCGTAGCTGGCCGTATGGCGGAAGGCCTTCAGGGCCAGGTGATGGCGAATAGTGGTGGAGAGGTCGCCCTGCCCTCGCAATTCGGCCAGGACGGTGGCGTAGTCGGCAGGGTCGGCCACCACGGCCACGTGGGCGAAATTCTTGGCTGCTGCCCTCAGCAGGGCCACGCCGCCGATGTCAATCTGCTCCAAAGCGTCGTCCAACGTCGTGGTGGGCCTGGCTGCCACAGCTTCGAAGGGGTAGAGGTTGACAGCCACCAGATCAATGGGGGCAATGCCCTGGGCCTTTAGCTCCGCCAGGTGTGATTCGTCACGTCGGGCCAGAATGCCGCCGTGAACAGCCGGGTGAAGCGTTTTGACCCGTCCGTCCAGGATCTCAGGAAAGCCTGTAACATCCTCTATCAAGCGCACAGCGAGTTCAGCCTGTCTAAGCGTGCGGGCCGTGCCACCGGTGGCGATCAACTCTACGCCCAGCTCGGCCAGCCCCCGGGCGAATTCCACTAGTCCCTCTTTGTTGGAAACACTGAGCAGTGCCCGTTTGGTCTTCATTTGTACTCCCTCAAGGTATTTGTGCCCTCCAAGTGACATGGTCTCTCGTTGTCCCTCTCCACCAGACCAATCAGATACTCAAAATCCCCCGATAGTTCTCTCTCAATGTCTAGCACGAGCTCAGAGCCACGATGCCAATAGCAACCCTTGATGATTTTGAACAGAGTATGAAACGCGTGTTCAACCTCACTTGAATACAGAGGGCGACTTAAGACGGAAGTGGGATCATTCACTAGTTTCCTGTCGAGATGAGCTATGACTCTGCTACGTCGCTCTTCTAACTTCTCAATCACTGGCTTGAGATCTTCGAGTTGTTGTCTGTATTCGTGGATGGATGCTATCAAATCTTTGTGCGAGACATGAAGCAAGTGGAGCAGGGCAGCAGAACTTCGGTCGGACTTGACTGGAAGCTGGGCAATGACCGCAGAATGAGTGAATTTGTCCATTAGCTTCGCCACTGTGTTGACAGCAGTTTCAAGTTGACACAGCAAATAGCTGATATTGGCTGTCTTGTACTTCCTATCCTCATCGGGCAAGGCGACATTTGTCAGAGCAAGGATTGACGAGTTCTCACAAGAAGTGCGAGTAGTAGCAAAGAAGTAGTATAGGCATCTGATGCGCTTGTTGCTGTAAGCTTGGTGAACTGATTTGGCAACAAGGTGACACCCCCAACCTCTAGCCAGTTCTGTGGACAGTACAGTCAGAGCCTCCGTGGCTAGTTGAACCCTTTGGTGGGCTAGTTTGACTTTCTTTTGGATCTGCTCCTGCAGTTGCTTATCCATTACCTACACCTATCCCCCTCCACTCGAAATCTCTTAGCGCAAAGCAGCCTTAACAAGGTCTAGACCGGAAACAACCACTACCTAGGGCTTCAGTTTGGTTTGAAACGCCTGGTCAGTTCATCTTCCACATCGGCCAGCTCGATGTCGCGGTAGGCAAGGAGCACCAGAGTATGATAGAGGAGATCGGCCACCTCGTAGACCAACCGTTCATCATCTTCCCCCTTGGCTGCCACGATGGTTTCCACTACCTCCTCGCCGATCTTCTTGAGGATCTCGTTTTCCCCTGCGGCGAAAAGGCAGCAAGTATAGGAGCCCTCCTTGGGGTTGACTTTGCGGTCCCGAATGACGTTGAACAAGTCCTCTAGTATGGTGCTCATCACTCGTCCCCTTTTCCCCACAAGCGGCGATAGAAGCAGCTTTGTTCCCCGGTGTGGCAGGCCGGGCCGCGCGGCTCGACAAGGAGCAGCAAGGTGTCGCCGTCGCAATCATAGCGTATTTCCAGGATGCGCTGGGTGTTGCCTGAGGTGGCCCCCTTATGCCACAACTCCGACCGGCTGCGGCTCCAGAAATGGGCCTCACCTGTGGAAGTGCTCCGTTCCAGGGCCTCGTGGTTCATATAGGCCAGCATCAGCACCTGAGCCGTCCGCGCATCCTGGACAATGGCCGGCACCAGGCCCCGGGCATCCCATTTGATCTCCGCGTTCAATCTCCCTTGCTCCCCTGCGCCTTCGCTCCCTTGCTCCCCTTCCATTCGTCACTCCCGATCGCTATGATCTAACCGGCACACCTTGCGCCGCCAGGTACTCTTTGACTTGGGCTATGGTCAACTGCTTGTAGTGGAATAGGGAAGCAGCCAGAGCAGCATCGGCTTTGCCGACGGTGAGAGCCTGATGGAAGTGCTTCAGTTTGCCTGCCCCACCTGAGGCGATGACAGGGATGGATACAGCCTCGGCTATGGCTCGAGTCAGCTCGATATCGTAGCCTTCTTGAGTGCCGTCGCAGTCCATGCTGGTGAGCAGGATCTCGCCTGCGCCCCGGGCTTCGGCTTCCCGGGCCCACTCCACCGCCTCCAACCCTGTTGGCACTCGCCCCCCATTGATATACACCTTCCAACGCGTGCGCTTCGGGATTTGGGGTTCGGTCATTGGGATTTTCTTGGCATCAATAGCCACTACGATGCACTGGCTGCCGAAGCGTTTCGCCCCTTGCGTGACCAACGGGGGATTCTTGACAGCGGAAGTGTTTATCGAGACCTTGTCGGCTCCAGCCATCAGGATCGCCCTGATATCCTCGATGGTGCGAATGCCCCCGCCCACGGTGAAGGGAATGAAGACGGCATCGGCTACGCGGCGCACCATCTCGATGGTGATATCGCGCCGCTCATGGGAGGCCGTGATGTCCAAGAAGATCAGCTCATCGGCTCGCTCGGCATCGTAGACCTGGGCCTGCTCCACCGGGTCCCCTGCGTCCCGCAGGTTGACGAAATTAATCCCTTTGACCACCCGCCCATCCTTGACATCCAAACAGGGGATGATCCTCTTAGCTAACATCTTGACCTCGCTATCTCTATCGCCTGTCGCAATTCCAGCGCTGCACTGTACAGCGCCTGGCCGATGATGACGCCCTCCACCCCGCTGGCCTCGACCTCCTTGAGGCGACGCACATCATCCAGTGAGGAAACACCTCCTGAGGCGATGACACATAACCCCGTGCGCTCAGCCAACTCCCTGACGGCCTCGACATTGACTCCGCAGAGCATTCCATCGCGGGCGGTGTCGGTGTAAACGACGCGCTCCACGCCCAGTTCCCTTGCTCGAAAAGCCAGCTCAGTGGCAGCCACGGATGAGATCTCCCGCCAGCCGTGGGTAGCTGCCCTTCCCCTTCGAGCATCGATGCCCACCACGATTCTCTCCGCTCCAAAGCACTGGACAGCCTCGGCCACCAGGCTCGGCTCTTCCACCGCTACCGTCCCCAAAATGACCCGCGTCAGGCCCAACTCCAACGCGCCCTCAATGTCGGCCATCGTGCGCAGGCCACCGCCGAACTGGATTTTGAGTCTAAAGTTTGAACTTTGAACTTTGAGCTTTGAACTTATCATCTCCTCCACCACCCGTAGATTCGACGAACCCCGTCCTGAGCCCTTTGTCCCTGGGCCAAAGGACCAGGGACCTGTCGAAGGGGCCAGGCCGAAGGCACCATCAAGGTTAACTACGTGGAGCCACTCGGCGCCTTGTGAGGCCCAGTGCTCGGCCATGGCTACAGGGTCATCGGAGAAAACGGTTTCCGCTTCGGGGCGACCCTGACGCAGGCGGACACACCTTCCCCGACGCAGATCAATGGCAGGAAAGACGATCATAGCTGCTCCCCACCCTCAACCAACGCCGTGAAGTTGCGCAGAATCCTTAACCCCACCGTCTGGCTCTTCTCGGGGTGGAACTGGAGGCCAAAGACGTTATCCTGGCCGATGACAGAGGGGTAATTGATTCCATAATCGGTGGTAGCCAGGACGATTTCGGGGTCAGCGGGAACGACGTAGTAGGAATGGACAAAGTAGGCGTAGCTGCCATCGGCAACACCTTCTAGGAGAGGGCTGGCCTGCTGAACGTGAATCTGATTCCAACCGATCTGGGGCACCTTGAGGCTAACGTTGAAACGCTTGACCATGCCGTCGAAGACGCTCAGGCCCCTGTGCTGGCCCATCTCCTCGCTCTCTTTGAAGAGGAGCTGCAAGCCCAGGCAGATGCCCAGGAAGGGGCGACCTCGGGCTATGACCTGGCGGATGACATCGGCCAGTCCTGCTCGCTTCAGATTGGACATCGCTTTGCCGAAGGCCCCCACGCCGGGCAGCACCACAGCCGATGCCGACTCGATAGTCGCACGATGGTCGGTGACTATCGCCTCTGCTCCCACGTACTCAAAGGCCCTCTGGACGCTGCGCAGGTTCCCCATTCCGTAGTCAACGATGGCGATCATTTTCTTTGTCTATAAGATCCCTTTGGTGGAAGGCACGTCGGTGCGGCGAGGCTCGATAGAGGTTGCCGCATCCAGGGCACGGCCCAGGGCCTTGAAGAGGGCCTCGGCCTTGTGATGGTCATCGCGGCCGTAGACGACGCGGGCGTGGAGACTCATGCGGGCGTGATAAGCCAGGGTCTCGAGGAAATGAGGAATGAGGCTGGTGGCCAAACTCCCGATGCGAGGGGTGGCGAAATCGGCTTCCACCACAGCATAAGCCCGTCCCCCCAGATCGAGGGCTACAAAAGCTAGGGCCTCGTCCATTGGCACGCAACTGTGGGCCACGCGCACGATGCCCTCTCGCTCCCCCAGGGCCTCGTCCAGAGCCATCCCCAGGCAGATGGCCACATCCTCCACCGTGTGATGCTCGTCCACCTCCACGTCCCCCTGGGCGCGCACCGTCAAGTCGAAGAGGCCGTGGAGGGCCAGATGGGAGAGCATATGATCGAAGAAGGGAATCCCGGTCTCGATCTCATACTCGCCCTTTCCGTCCAGGCTAAGGACCACCTCCACCTGGGTCTCCTTCGTTTGGCGATGAATCCTCGCCGTGCGGTTTTCATTCATATTCTTACCTGTGCCTGCCTGCGCAACGCTTGGAGCAAGACCTCCGTCTGCTCGGGTTTACCGACGCTGATGCGTATGCAATCCCTGAGATAGGGCTTATCGAAATAGCGCACCAGGATCCCAGCCCTCTCCAAGGACACCTTGAGCTCACAGGCGTCCCACCCCAGGACGCGGCCCTTCGACAGCCCTTCGACGGAGCTCAGGACAGGACTCAGGACGCGGCCCTTCGACAAGCTCAGGACGCGGCAGAGGATGAAATTGCTCCGACTGGGGTAGGGACGCAGGAAGTCAAACTTCCGCAACTCAGTATAGAGTCTCTCCCGCTCGGCCACGATCCGCTGCACATTGGCCCGCAGGTACTCCAGGTCCTCCAACGAGGCCAGGGCCGCGGCTTGAGCGGCCACGTTGATGTTGTAGGGCTGCTTGATCTTCCAGAGGTGTCGGATGATGCCCAGAGGAAAGACGCCGTATCCGATCCGCAGGCCAGCCAGCCCTGCCCACTTGCTGAAGGTCCTGAGCACGATGAGATTGGGATGCTCGGGCACCAGATCAACCACGCTGGCGCCGCTGAACTCCCCGTAGGCTTCATCAATGACCACCACCAGGGGGAGATCCAGCAACTGCAAGAGATCCTCCCGGGAGGTCAAGCTGCCATCGGGATTATTGGGGGAGTTTACGAACAACAACTTCACACGTCGCTCGGCCTGGATTGCCAAATTGTTCGACTGAGGCTCACGAACGTCCAGGCCAGAGGGCGCCGGATCTGGCGCTTGTCCTGAGCAATGCCGAAGGGATCCGGCGGGAGCAGATGAGTAGCTCAGATCGAGGGGGCTCCTTTCCAAAGCCCGTCGGCGTATCCCCTCCACATCGAGGGAGAAATCGGGTCGACGAGGAACCCGCACCACCTCCGCTCCGCAGATGGCGGCGTCGAAGGAGTACATGCCGAAGGTGGGCGGGCAGTTAATGATCGCCTCTGCTGGTCCCAAGAAGAGGCGCATGACCAGGTCAATGAGTTCATCGGAGCCGTGGCCGAACATGATGTGGCCCTTTTCTATGCCGATGTAGTCCTGAATGGCCTCCCGTAAGAGGGTCTGCCTGGGGTCCGGATAGATGTGGTAACGCCCGTAATCGGCCAGGGCGGCGAGGGCCCGCGGCGAGGGGCCGTAGGGATTCTCGTTGCCGTCCAGCTTAATGATGCGTTCCGGAGGCAAGCCCAAACGGGCGCTCAGCACCTCAAATGGCTCGATGGGAGTATATTCTTCCATCTCGTAGATGTCAGGGCGGAGGAGGCCCTCAACACGGTGTCCTGAGCTTGTCGAAGGATTGAAGTCAGCCATCTAGCTCCCCTCCCCCAAGCTTTGAACTTTGAGCTTTGAACTTCTTTGTCACATCCGCGATCCGCTTCATCAGGTGGTTGATCTCTTTCAGCCTGAGCTTGTGGCTGGCGCGGTTAACGATTAGACAGGCTTCAGAGGACATGATCTCGTCGATCTCGACCAGGTTGTTCTCGCGCAGGGTTCGCCCCGTCTGAACCATATCAACGACGAGGTCGGCCAGGCCCACCTGGGGGGCCAGTTCTACCGAGCCCGAGAGACTGACCACCTCGGCCGAGATGCCTTGTTTTAGGAAATGCTGGCGGGTCAGGCGGGGATATTTGGTGGCCACCCGCAGCCTGTGGCGCAGATGCAGGTTCTCGTCCCGGATCTCCGGCGGTCCAGCCACTACCAGCCGGCAGCGGCCAAAGCCCAGGCCCATCGGCTCATAGATATCCCGCTGCTCCTCGCACAATACGTCGCGGCCAACTATCCCCAGGTCGGCCGCCCCGTGCTCCACATAGATGGGCACGTCTGTGGGTCTGATCACCATGAAGTTGAGGCCCTGCTCCGGTTCCTCCCAAAGGAGGCGGCGAGAGGAGAGGATCCCCATAAGGCCGGCACAGCCCAGGTCTTGGAATAGCTCAAGGCAGGGGTGGAGGAGGCGCCCTTTTGGCAAAGCCACACTCAAGGTCTCCTTCGACAGGATCAGGATGCTATCCTTCATCGTGCTAACATCTCCTCCAGGGTTCCCCAGTTCACCCAGCGCTGGCTATCCGCTGTGCAGCGTCCTGAGCCCTTTGTCCCTGGGCCAAAGGACCAGGGGCCTGTCGAAGGGGCGAGCAAAGCCCTTGCCTCGTCCCCGCCAACGATGACCCAAGGGATCCCTCGCACTCGTGCATACCCAAGCAAGCCAGCTTCGCCTCGAGCCATCACATCCACTTCCACCCTCAGTCCCCGGTGGCGCAGGCGTTGCAGGGTAGCCCTACCTGCCGAGGCTGCCTCGTCAGCAACCAGGAGGTGGGGAGCAAGGTCTACTTCTTGCTTGCTCTGTTCCTCCAGGGCCAGTAGTACCCGTTCCACCCCTAGAGCGAAGCCCACGGCTGGCAAGGGTCGGCCATAGAGGCCGATGAGCTCGTCGTAGCGACCTCCATTGCAGATGGAGAAGCCCAGGCCAGGGCTGAAACCTTCGATGGTGATGCCTGTGTAATAGTCCATACCCCGCGCCTCGCCCAAATCAATAACCAGGTGCTCAGTCAGGCTCCGGGCCGAAAGCAGATCGTAAACTCGGCTAAGGTTCTCTATGGCCCGGCAGGCACCGGCGTTGGGGGCGAGGCTGGCCGCTCGCTCCAATGCTTCCTCGCTGCCGCAGAGATGGGGCAGCTCCCCCAAGGCTGTTGCGTGGCGGTCGCTTATCTCCCATTCCCTCAAGGATTTCCTCAAGCCCACCTCATCTTTGCGATCAATAGCTCCTTTGAGCTCCTCCACCTGGGCTGGCGAGAGATCCAACTCGGCCACGATGGCCCTGAAGAAGGCCATCTGGCCCAGGTTGATCTGAAAGCCCTGGAGGCCCACCCACTGCAGGGCTTCAATGACGATAGTGATCAACTCGGCGTCGGCTTCGGGCCCGGGGGCGCCGATGAGCTCCAACCCAGCCTGGTAGAACTCCCGCTGGCGGCCCGCCTGGGGCTCCTCAAAGCGGAAGACGTTGGTGAGATAGTAGAAGCGGAGAGGCAGGGGCAGGCCGTGCAGCTTAGTCCCCACGATCCGGGCTACCTGGGTGGTGATGTCAGGACGCAGGGCCAGGATATTGCCCTCGCGGTCCAGCACGCGGAAGATCTTTCTCTCAAAGTCGGCGTCGCTGCCGGCCATCAGGACGTCGTAGTGTTCGTAGGTGGGAGGAATGATCTCCGTGTAGGCCCAGCTCTCGAAGAGTTGACGCCAGGTCGCCATAAGCTTGGAGAGCTTAGCTGCATCCTCCAGAAAAAGGTCGCGCACCCCGCAGGGCAGCGCAGCCTTGAAAGGTCCCTTGTAAGACATGGCATCTCCCTCGCGTGAAAAAGGCTCCAGGCCGGTACTGTTCAGTCAAGAGAGCGAGCGCTGGTCGAGTAGGCCCAAAGGGCCGTATCAAGGCCAAGCGAGCGGCTTTTCAAGGCTTTGATCGCGTTCAAGCCAGCGCCTTGGTCTCGATACGCTGCGCTACTCGACCGGCGGCGCTTGACTGAACAGCATTGGGCTCCGGCCTTTGTTTCCAAAAAGGCCGAGGGGTCGTGTGTACATCGGACGCCCTCGGCCGTCACCTCATCGGATTGTAGCATCATCCTTGACGTTTGGCAAATCCTGCTCACTCCATTTCCAGCCAGTTCCTGCCCACCTTCATATCCACCCTCAGCGGCGCGTCCAGTTGAAAGGCCCCTTCCATGGTGGACTTGACCAGGGGTGCAAGCACTTCCAGTTCGCCCTCGGGCACCTCCAGGACCAGCTCATCGTGAACCTGGAGGGTCATGCTACTGGCTAGCCCGCGCTCCTTCAAAGCCCGGTGCAGTCGGATCATGGCGATCTTGATGATGTCGGCCGCGGAGCCCTGAATCGGAGCGTTGATGGCCATCCGCTCGGTAGCGGCCTTGATGGAGTGATGGGCTTTCCTGTCAGGTGCCAGCTCGGCGAAGTAGCGCCTCCTGCCTAAGAGCGTCTCCACATAGCCCAGATCGCGAGCCTTGCGCTTGGTCTCATCGAGGTATGCTTTGACCCGCGGGTACTTGGCGAAGTATTCCTTGATGAAACGATCTGCCTCCCCCCGCGGAAGCCCCGTCCGCTGGACCATGCCGTAGCCGCTCATACCGTAGGTGATCCCGAAGTTGATGCTCTTGGCCAAGCGCCGCATCCCTCGATCCACCTCGCCTAAGGGCACATCGAAGAGGAAGGCGGCGGTGCTGGCGTGGATGTCTTCACCACGCGCGAAGGTAGCCAGCATAGTGGGGTCTCGGGAGATGTGGGCCAGGACGCGCAACTCCACCTGGGAGTAGTCAGCGGCCAAGAGCACCGAGCCATCCTCGGCCACGAAGGCGCGGCGCACCTGCCGCCCCACCTCGGTACGAATGGGGATGTTCTGGAGGTTTGGATCGCTGGAGCTTGTGCGACCGGTTACCGTCCCCGTCTGGTTGTAAGAGGTGTGCACCCGTCCTGTATCTTTATTCACCAGCAGCGGTAGAGCATCCACATAGGTAGACTTTAGCTTGGCCAGCTCCCTATGCTCCAGGATGAGTTCTATGACCGGGTGTTGTCCCCGCAGGCTTTCCAGCACGTCAGCCGAGGTGGAGTAATGGCCCGACTTGGTCTTCTTGACCCCCTGAGCCGATAGCCCCAGTTTGATAAACAGGGCATCGCTGAGCTGCTGGGTGGAGTTGACGTTGAAGGAGTAGCCCACCATCTCGTGGATCTGCCGCTCCAGGGCGCTCAATTGCCGATGGAGTTGGCGGGACATCTCCCCCAGGTACTCTACATCCAGCTTCACTCCCTTCATCTCCATCTCGGCCAGGACGGGCACCAGGGGCATCTCCACCTCAGCGAAGAGGGGCCATAGTTCCTTCTCCCTCAGCTCAGGCTCGAGCACCTTTACCAGGCGGTGCGTCATGTCCACGTCAGCGCAGGCGTAGCAGGCCGCCTGGGCGATGGGCACCTGGGCCATGGTAACCTGTCCCTTGCCGGTGCCGATGAGGTCGGTGATAGGCTTCATCTCCACACCCAGGCGCGCCCAGGCCAGGTTCTTAAGCCCCAGGTTGCGGCTGGCTGGGTCGGCCAGCCACTCGGCGATCATCGTGTCGAAGGATAAGCCCTTAATCTGCATGTCGTGACGGGCTAGAACTGTGAGATCGTACTTGCTGTTGTGGGCATACTTGGCGATGGACTCGTCTTCTAGCACTGGCCTAAGCTTTTCCAAGACGTAATGAGGAAGCTGGCTGCTGGCTGCCAGCTTCCAGTTTCCAGCTTCCAGTTTGTGCCCCACGGGGACATAGTAGCCCTCTCCCTCTTTATCGGTCAGGGCGATGCCCACCAGGTCAGCGATCATGGCGTCGGTGCTGGTGGTCTCCACGTCCAGGGTGATGGCCGCCGCTTTGGACAGCCGAGCCACCAGCTCTTCCAGGGCCTCCTCGTCTCCGACGATCTGATAGTTGGCGGGGGCTGCTTGCTCCTCCTTGGCTTCTCCGAACATGGCAAGCTGTCGAGGAGGTCCCTGGCGTTCCCTCTCGGGCCTCGTCCTGAGCGAAGTCGAAGGGCTCGGCCCGAAGGGCAGCCGATTCACCAGGGTTCGGAACTCTAGTTCCCTGAAGAGCTCCATCACTTTGTCCCGATCGAACTCGGTCGCCCGGCAGGCCTTCAAATCCAGTTCGATGGGCACATCGGTGACGATGGCTGCCAGGAGCTTGCTGAGGAAGGCGCTCTCGCGGCCCTCCTCCAGAGCTTTGCGAAAGCGGGAACTCTCCACCTCGTCGAGGTGGGCGTAGATTGCCTCCACGCTGCCGTACCGCTGGAGGAGCCGCGTCGCCGTCTTCTCGCCCACGCCTCGCACACCCGGGATGTTGTCAGAGGCATCTCCGACGAGGGCCTTGTAGTCAATGAGCTGTTGGGGCTTGAGGCCATAGCGCTTCTCGATGCCCCTCTGGTCGTACACTATGGTATCAGAGAAGGCGCGGCGGGAGGTCAGCACCAGCGTGTGATCGTCAATGAGCTGAAAGGCGTCGGTGTCTCCGGTGACGATCAGGGTTTCCAACCCTTCCTGTTCCGCCTTCTGAGCCAAGGTGCCCAGTACGTCGTCCGCCTCGTAGCCCTCCACCTCGATGATGGGGATGCCCATGGCGTGGAGGATCTCTTGGATGCGGGCCATCTGGATCCGCAGTTCGTCGGGCATCTTAATCCGGTGGGCTTTATACTCCTTGTACTCCTCGTGGCGGAAGGTCTTGCCCACGTCGAAGGCCACGGCGATGTAGTCGGGCTTCTCGTCGCGCAGCACGTTGAGGAGCATGGACGTGAAGCCGAAGACCGCGTTTGTCAGCTCACCTTTGGAGGTGCTTAAGCTCGGCGGCAAGGCGTGGTAAGCCCGGTAGGCCAAAGCGTGGCCATCAACGAGCACGAATTTCCCCTTGGGCATTCGAATCTCCCTTCCTAATTCCATTGCCTTCTGCCCCTATTCTACCAGCTTATGGCCGAAAGTCAACTACTGGTATTCATTCACGTATAATCCTACCGAAGTGGTATAGTTCACTCAAATGATAATCTTACCGGAGGCAACTATGTCCACTGAAGACAAGATGACTATTGATGAACGGCTAAAGTATCTGCGCATGATGAAGAAACGCTATGTCAAGGCCGCTCGAAAGGAGAAAGGCCGCCTCTTGGATGAGATGCAAGCGGTCACCGAACTACATCGCAAGACACTGATTGATCTGATCAACGGCG
>Ga0209986_10000561_pt1 | contig 35963 bp, 33 predicted proteins | sample BlataG_FD_183168 | JGI IMG/M metagenome (GOLD analysis project Ga0209986, IMG submission 183168) | Deep subsurface microbial communities from Black Sea to uncover new lineages of life (NeLLi) - Black_00105 metaG (SPAdes) (version 2) | ecosystem: Environmental > Aquatic > Marine > Oceanic >... | reverse complement strand
GCAACCAGAAAAAATCTGGCAAAACAAAAACGTCACACCCTGACCCGGGGGAGCCAGAGCACAACAAAAAACAAACAACAAACAAAAACCACCAAACACACTATTGAGTTCTCAAACAACACACCCGCTTGCATCCGCTCGCAGGGCAACCCTACCAGCGTACTTCAGCTTGTCGTTCTCAGTCAAATCGGGCTCTCACCCGGCACTTCGGCCTACTCAGAGGTCCGAAGCTCTGCCAAGACGTAACGCTCAGTGTACCCGTTCTATTTCCGCCCCGAGACCATTGAGGTCCTCCACGAACAACGGGTAGCCCCGATCGATGTGGAATACGTCGTGGACCTCGGTCTCCCCATCAGCGACCAATCCGGCCAGCACCAACCCGGCGCCGGCTCGGATATCGGAGGACCACACCGGCGCGCTGGACAGCTGAGGGATGCCGCGCACGACCGCGTGGTGGCCGTCGGTGCGGGCGTCCGCACCGAGACGGATCATCTCCTCGACGAAGCGGAATCTCGCCTCGAAGACATTCTCGGTGATCATCGAGGTGCCGTCGGCGATGGCGGCCAGCGCGATGGCCATCGGCTGCAGATCCGTCGGAAACCCGGGAAACGGCAGCGTGGCAACGTTGCAGGCCTTGGGCCGCTCGTACTGCACCACCCGGAAACCATTGTCATGCTGGGTCACCGTCGCGCCGGCATCGTGCAACTTGTGCAGCACCAACTGCAAGTGTGACGGATCGACTCCGGTGACCGAGATATCGCCCCGGGTCATCGCCGCGGCGATCCCCCAGGTCGCGGCAACGATTCGGTCACCGATCACCCGATGCTCGGTCGGGTGCAGTGTCGGCACCCCGGTGATCCGCAGCGTCGAGGTTCCCGCACCCTCGATCTCCGCACCCATCTGGTTGAGCATCTCGCAGAGGTCCACCACATCGGGTTCGCGTGCGGCGTTGTGGATGACGGTCAGGCCCTCTGCCACGACGGCGGCCATCAGGATGTTCTCGGTCGCCCCCACCGACGGGAACTCGAGTTGGATCTCGGCGCCCCGCAGGTGCTCGGCGGAGGCGACCACGCAGCCGTGCTCGATGGCGCATTCCGCACCCAGTTGGCGCAGTCCGGACTGGTGCATGTCCAACGGGCGGGAGCCGATCGCATCGCCGCCGGGCAGAGCGACCCTCGCCCGTTTGCACCGGCCGACCAGCGGGCCGAGCACACATACCGATGCCCGGAACTGCCGCACCGCGGCGAAGTCCGCCTCGTATTTGAGCTCGTCGGGTGAGGTGATCCGAACCACCGAACCGTCCAACTCAACGTTGGCCCCGAGACCGCGCAGCACCTCAGCCATCAGCGGGACGTCGAGGATGTCCGGACAGTTCGTGATGGTGGTGGTGCCCTCGGCAAGCAGCGCGGCCGCCATGAGCTTCAGGACGCTGTTCTTGGCGCCGGTGACGGACACTTCGCCGGAGAGGCGGTTACCGCCGGTCACCACGAAGCGCTCACCCACGGCGACAGTTTAAAGGAGCCGGGGCCACGTCCGGCGCCCGTAGGCCGGTACGGTTCTCTCCATGGGAGTACATCTGACCCGCATCTATACCCGGACCGGCGACGACGGAACCTCCAGCCTGAGCGATTTCTCCCGGGTGGGCAAGAACGATCCCCGGCTGATCGCCTACGCCGACTGCGACGAAGCCAATGCCGCGATCGGGGTTGCGGTGGCGCTCGGCACGCCCGACGAGTCGCTCCGTACCGTGCTCACCTGGATTCAGAATGACCTCTTCGACGCCGGTGCGGACCTGGCGACGCCGATTGTGCAACACCCCGAGTACCCGCCGCTGCGCATCACCGAGGCCTACGTCGATCGACTGGAGGGCTGGTGCGATGAGTACAACGAGCCGCTGCCGGCACTGAACTCCTTCATCCTGCCGGGAGGCACGGCACTGTCCGCCCTGCTGCATGTGGCCCGCACGGTGACCCGACGCGCCGAACGGTCCGCGTGGGTCGCGGTCAAGGCCCATCCCGACACGGTGAGCCCGCTTCCGGCCCGCTACCTCAACCGATTGTCGGACCTGCTGTTCATCCTGTCGCGGACGGCCAACGACGGCGACGACGTGCTGTGGAAGCCGGGTGGGCCCGGCCGCGAAAACCCCGCGGGATAGCAGCCTCTCAGCCGGTTCGTCGCCGCGCCCTCGGTGACGGCCGCGACTCCACCCAGGACAGGAAAGCCGTCAACGCGCCGCGATCCAGCGCCATCTCGTAGCCGCGATCCTGTGCACCGGTTGCGTCCTGCAGTTCCAGCACCACGATCTCGTCGGTCATGATGTCGAACTCGTCGCCGCGCGGAGCACGCCGGGAGATGACCTCCAAGCCGCGCCTGCCGAGCCGCCGGTCAGGCCACAGCCGCAGGCTGGACAGCTGATAGAAGTGGGCTTCCTCGCCGCGATACCGGATCACGCCGTGTCGCCAGCCATGACCACCGATTGCGGGGGTGTCCCGAAGGATGGCGGGTGTCCCGCCCTGGCCCAGTTTCCACAGCCGGTAGCTCAGCGCCAACACGACCAGAAGCAGAACGCCGACCAGCGCGACCATGATCCACATCGACGCGCTCATCAGCGGAGGCCCTGGGCTAGTCGAGTTGACCGAGCGCCCGCAACCGGGCCCTGCCGCGAGCCGCTGTCTGCGGGTTATCCGAGGCGGCGTCGACCTTGGCCTGATCCCCGTCGATCTCCGAGGCGAACTCCGCGGACTCGGCGAGGATCGTCACACCGAGCTCGGTCACCGACAGATAGCCGCCGTCGACAGCGATACGCAGTTCGTCCTCGCCCTCGCGTTCGACCCGCACCATCGCGTCGTCGACGAGTTGTGCCACCAGCGGAATGTGCTGGGGCAGAATGCCGATCTCACCGGAGGTGGTGCGGGTGAATACGAACGTCGCCTTACCGGACCAGATCTTGCGTTCGACGGAGACGATCGCGACGTCCAATTCAGCCATCTCAGTTCACCTTTCGAGCCGGAGGGCACAACGTCACAGTTTGGCGCCCATGCTCTCGGCCTTCTTCGCCAGATCGTCCAAGCCGCCGATCAGGAAGAAGGCCTGCTCGGGCAGGTGGTCGAAATCGCCCTTGGTCAACTTGTCGAAGGCCTCGACGGTCTCCTTCAGCGGCACGGTGGAGCCGGGCTGGCCGGTGAACTGCTCGGCGGCCATCATGTTCTGACTCAGGAACCGCTCAATTCGCCGCGCCCGGTAGACAAGCTGCTTGTCCTCCTCGGAGAGCTCATCGATACCGAGGATGGCGATGATGTCCTGAAGATCCTTGTAGCGCTGCAGGATCCGGATGACTTCCTGGGCCACCCGGTAGTGCTCCTCACCGACCACGCTCGGGTGCAGGATCGTCGAGCTGGACGCCAGCGGGTCCACCGCCGGGAAGATGCCCTTGGAGAACACCGCGCGGGAAAGCTCCGTGGTGGCGTCCAGGTGGGCGAAGGTGGTCGCCGGCGCCGGGTCGGTGTAGTCGTCGGCGGGCACGTAGACGGCCTGCATCGAGGTGATGGAGCGCCCGCGCGTGGAAGTGATGCGCTCCTGCAACTCGCCCATCTCGTCGGCCAGCGTCGGCTGGTAACCCACCGCCGAGGGCATCCGGCCCAGCAGGGTCGACACCTCCGAGCCGGCCTGGGTAAACCGGAAGATGTTGTCGATGAACAGCAGAACGTCCTGGCCCATCTCGTCACGGAAGTACTCCGCCATGGTCAGCGCCGACAGCGCCACCCGCATGCGGGTGCCCGGCGGCTCGTCCATCTGACCGAATACCAGCGCGGTGTCCTTGAGGACGTTGGCGTCCGCGAGTTCGACCCACAGGTCGTTGCCCTCACGGGTGCGCTCCCCCACCCCGGCGAACACCGAGGTGCCGCCGAAGTTGCGGGCGATGCGGTTGATCATCTCCTGGATGAGCACGGTCTTGCCCACGCCGGCACCGCCGAACAGGGCGATCTTGCCGCCACGCACATACGGGGTCAGCAGGTCGACGACCTTCAGGCCGGTCTCGAGCATCTCGGTGCGCGGCTCGAGCTCGTCGAAGGCCGGCGGACGCCGGTGGATCGACCACTTCTCGAAGTCCTTGCCGTAGCCGGGCTCGTCGAGGCAGTTGCCGAGGGCGTTGAACACGTGGCCCTTGACACCGTCACCGACCGGTACCGAGATCGAGGCCCCGGTATCGGTCACCTCGATCCCGCGCACCAGACCATCGGTGGGCTGCATGGAGATGGTGCGCACCAGGTTGTCGCCGAGATGCTGGGCGACCTCGAGGGTCAGTGTCTTGGCCAGCGCGCCGTAGGAGATGTCGGCGTGCAGGGCATTGAACAGTTCCGGTACCGAACCGCGGGGGAACTCCACGTCGACGACCGGGCCGGTGATGCGCACCACGCGCCCCGCAGTGCTGTTCTTGGTATCAGCGGTGACAGTCATTTCTCTCTTCGCTTCCTAAGCTTTCCGACGGGGCTTATTTCTTCGCTGCATCTGCGAGCGCATTTGCGCCGCCGACGATTTCGCTGATTTCCTGGGTGATCTGCGCCTGACGTTCCCGGTTGGCCATCAGGGTGAGGATCTTGATGAGATCGTCGGCGTTGTCCGACGCCGCCTTCATCGCGCGCCGCCGCGACGCCGATTCCGAAGCGGAGGCCTCCAACAGAGCGGAGAAGATCCGGGTGGCCACATAACGCGGCAGCAGCGACTCGAACAGCGTGGTGGCATCGGGCTCGAAGGAGAACAGGGTATGCGGGCCGGTGTCCTCTTCGACGTACTCGACAACCATCGGCGCGATCCGGCGGGCTTCGGCCACCTGGGTCAGCATCGATTTGAACTCGGTGAACACGATATGCAACTCGTCGACACCGAAAATGCCGTCGTCGCCCGGGCCGTCGCCCTCGTCGTCGGCACCGGCCAGGAAGGCCGCCACCAGGGTGTCGGCGATCTCCTGGGACTGCTCGTAGGTCGGCTTGTCCGAGAAGCCGATCCATGACTCGGTGATGGTCCAGTTCCGGAAGGTGAAGTAGCCCAGCGCCTTACGGCCGACCACGTACAGAACCGGCGCCTTGCCCTCTTCCCGCAACAGCGAGATGAGTTCCTCGGCGCGCCGGAGCACGTTGGCGTTGTAGGCACCGCACAGCCCACGATCGGAGGACACCACCAGCACGGCGGCCCGCTTCGGGTTCTCCCGTGCCACCAGCAGCGGATGATCCAGCGCCGACTCGGCCGCAAGATCGGTCAGCATGTTGGTGATCTCGGCCGAGTAGGGCCGCGCCGCCTCCACCCTGGCCTGGGCCTTGGCGATCCGGGAGGTGGCGATCAACTCCTGGGCCTTGGTGATCTTCTTGATCGACCCGGCCGAGCGGATACGTCCGCGCAGTTCGCGCAGTGTCGCTGCCATTTATTTCTTCTTCGGCGCCGGCTTGCGGACCTGGACGGCTTCCTTCTCCACATCGGCCTCGTCCATGGCCGCGACGTGGGCGTCGGGCACCACCGAGCTTCCATCGGTGGTGGCGAAGCCCTTCTTGAAGTCGGCCACGATGCGCTCCAGGCTGGCAGCGGTCTCATCGGACAGCTTCTGTGAGGTCTTGATCTCACCGAGCACCGGCGAGTTGGATGCCTTCAGATGCTCGATGAACTCCGACTCGAACCGGGACACGTCGGCGACTGGGACCGAATCCAGGTGGCCCTTGGTGCCGAGGAAGATCGCCACGACCTGGTCCTCAACCGCCATCGGGCTGTACTGCGGCTGTTTGAGCAGCTCCACCAGTCGGGCACCGCGTTCAAGCTGGGCCTTGGATGTCTCGTCCAGGTCCGAGGCGAAGGCAGCGAAGGCCTCCAGTTCGCGGTACTGGGACAGATCCAGTCGAAGCGAGCCGGCCACCTCTTTCATGGCCTTGATCTGAGCGGCGCCACCCACCCGGGAGACCGAGACACCGACGTTGATGGCCGGTCGCACGCCCTGGTTGAACAGGTCGGTCTCCAGGAAGCACTGCCCGTCGGTGATCGAGATGACGTTCGTCGGGATGTAGGCCGAGATGTCGTTGGCCTTGGTCTCGATGATCGGCAGTCCGGTCATCGACCCGCCGCCGAGCTCGTCGGACAGTTTCGCGCAGCGCTCCAGCAGGCGGGAGTGCAGATAGAACACGTCGCCCGGGTAAGCCTCGCGGCCCGGCGGACGGCGCAGCAGCAGCGAGATCGCCCGATAGGCCTCGGCCTGCTTGGTCAGATCGTCGAACACGATCAGAACGTGCTTGCCGTCGTACATCCATTCCTGCGCGATGGCCGAACCGGTGTAGGGCGCAAGCCATTTGAAGCCGGCGGCATCGGATGCCGGCGCCGCGACGATGGTGGTGTACTCCATCGCACCGCCCTCCTCCAGGGAGCGTCGCACGCTGGCGATGGTGGTGCCCTTCTGGCCGACCGCGACGTAGACGCAGCGGACCTGCTTGTCCGGGTCGCCGGTCTCCCAGTTCTGCCGCTGGTTGAGGATGGTGTCGACGCAGACGGCGGTCTTACCGGTCTTGCGGTCGCCGATGATCAACTGACGCTGACCGCGTCCGATCGGTGTCATGGCGTCGATGGCCTTGATGCCGGTCTGCAACGGCTCGGCAACTCCCTTGCGCTGCACCACCGAGGGGGCCTGCAGTTCGAGTTCGCGCCGCTTGGTGGACGCAATCTCGCCACGGCCGTCGATCGGCTGGCCGAGCGGGTTGACCACCCGGCCCATGAAGGCGTCGCCCACCGGAACCGACAGCACCTCACCGGTGCGCTTGACCTGTTGGCCCTGCTCGATCTTCTCGAATTCGCCCAGGATCACCGCGCCGATGCTGTGCTCGTCGAGGTTGAGCGCCACACCGAGGACGCCGCCGGGGAACTCCAGCAACTCCTGGGTCATCACCGAGGGCAGGCCCTCGACGTGGGCGATACCGTCACCGGCGTCGATGACGGTGCCGATCTCCTCGCGACCCGTGCCCGCCTCGAAGCTCGAGACGTAGCTCGCGATGGCGCCTTCGATGTCGTCAGCGGAGATTGTCAACTCTGCCATGGCTTTTCGTCTTCCTCTTCGTTCGTGGGTCGTGGGTGGTTCAGGGCTAGTCGGGCAGCTTGATCTCGGCTGCGGCCAGCCTGGAGGACAGCGTTCCGTCGATCACCTCGTCACCGACGGCGACCGACAGGCCGCCGAGCAGCGCGGGCTCGATATTGAGCTGTACCGAAACGGGGTGGTGGTAGATCCGGGTCAGCACCTCGGTGAGACGCCGGCGCTGCACGTCACTCAAATCGGCTGCGGCGCCGACCTCGGCGACGATCTCCCCGCGGTGCGCGACCGCCAGTTCGGCGAGTTCCTGCACCGCGTCGTCTGCCCGCGTACCGCGCAGTAATTCCACGGTCTGGGCCACCAGTGCGGTGGCGGTGGGGTTGGCTCCGTTCGCCCCGCCCAGCACGGTGCCCAGCAGTGCGACCCGCTGTGCGGCCGGTTGGGAGTAGTCGCCGAGCAACGAACTCAACCGGGGCTGGGCGTTGAGGATGCGACCGAAGCGGAACAGCTGCTCTGCCACCTCGTCGGCTTGGCCATCCCGCTCCGCCCGGACCAGCAGCGCCAGCCTGGCGGCGTGCTCGATCGCGTCCATGAGGTCGCCGGTCCTCGACCAGCGCACCGAGACCGCGGTGTTGAGTAACTCGAGGGTGTTGGCACCGACTTTTCCACCGAGCAGTCCGGACAACATCCGCTGCTTCGCCGCCGTCTCACCGGTCGCTTCTGCCAGGTGCCGGGCCAGGATCGGCTCGCGCAGCAGCAGGTTATCGACCGACACCAGGTCTGCTGCGAGGCTGGACAACTCCTGCCCTGGCAGCGAGACCGCGATCGCATTGAACCGCTCGACCACAGCCCTCAGCGCATCACGGCTGGCCGAGCGCATACCCGTGGCTCCGATCTCCGGGGTGAATGCCGCCGGCGCCATCGCCTCCAACTCGGCCAGGAAACGGTCCACGGTGGCGGATTGGGCCTGCGGATCGGCCACGTGCGCGCGAACCAGTTCGCCCGCCCGTCGCACCGACTCGCTGCCGAGATCCCCACGGAGCTGGCGGATCGTCTGTGAGCGCAACAGGGAAACCTGCTGGGCTCCCTGAACCTTGATCCGCTCGGCCTCGACATCGGCTTGAGCCCGCAGCTGCTCGGTGATCCGCACCGAATCGGCACGAGCCTCCTCGACGACGTGCCGCGCGTCGGCCCGGCCCTCTTCGGCCCGCTGTGCGTGGTGCTGATCGGCCACCGCCAGCCGCTGGGAGGCTTTGGCGCTTTCCTCCAACTGATTACGCACGGCGTCCTGCTGTTTGACCATCAGGCGGCGCATCAGCGGGACGACGAACTTCATCACGAGCCACGCGACCAGCGCGAAACCGATGAGATTTCCGATAAAGGTTGACATTGCCGCTACCGTCCCGTCGTCACCGACGTGCTGGACACGTCCACTCCGAGTACCCGACTGGCCAGGGTCGCCGACAGTGTCTCCACCGAGGCACGCAGGTCGCCGGCGATCGCGTCACTGGACAGTTTGAGTTCTTCATTGGCCACCTGCACCGTGCCGGCGACCTCTTCGTTGGCGTCGGCGCGTTTCTCATCCACAACGCTGCGGCCCTCGGCCCGTGCCTCATCCCGGATGGCGGCCGCCTCGGAACGGCCTGCCGCCAACTCCTTGCGGTAGTCGGCCTCCGCGGCGGCCTCCTGATCGGTGGCCCTGCGATTGTCCTCGGTGGTCTTGGCCACCATTCGCTCGCGCTCGCCCAGCACCTCCAGGATCGGCGGCACGACAAACTTGGCAATCACGGCCAGGACGATCAAGAAGATGGCCAGCACGAAGAAGAAGGTGCCGTTGGGGATGAGGAAGTTGCTGGTGTCGCCGTCTTCCCCAGCCGCCAGCAGGGTGACGCCGGCCTCTCCTATTGCTGAGCCCATCGTGGATTAGGAGGCACCGGGGGTGGCGAACACGAACAGCGCCATGAACGCCAGGTTGATGAAGTACACCGCCTCGACCAGACCGACAGTGATGAAGAACGGGGTGAACAGCCGGCCCTGCGCCTCGGGTTGACGGGCGATGCCGGAGATCAGGGCGTTACCGGCGATACCGTCGCCGATCCCGGCGCCGATGGCGCCGCCGCCCAGGATGAGCCCGCCGCCGATCAGAGCGCCGGCCATAATTTGTGGGTCTGCCATTACTTATCCTCCTTGATTGCTGGTAGGTCTGCTACCAGGGCTGTGGGTCGTTCAGGTTCGAACACGCGGGGATGTCCCGCTGCTCGGGGTCACGGGGTGAGCGGGTCCTAGTGGTGCTCCTCTTCCAGTTCCATCGCCTGGCTGAAGTACAGGATCGTCAGCAGCGAGAAGATGAACGCCTGGATCAGGCCCACGAAAAGGTCGAAGGACTTCCAGATCGCATTGGGCGCCCACATGATGTACGGCGGGAACAGCGCGATCAGCGCCACCATGATGCCGCCGGCGAAGATATTGCCGAAAAGACGCAGCGACAGCGAGATCGGCTTGGCCAGTTCCTCAACGATATTGATCGGCATCAGGAACGACACATGGCCTTTCAGCACCTTGATCGGGTGACCGATCAGTCCACGGCGCCAAATTCCGGCGGCGTGGTAGCAGAGGAACACGAACAGCGCGAGCGCCAACGCGAAGTTGATGTCCCCCGCAGGTGCTTTCAGCACCTCGTGAGACCCGCCGCCGGCGATACCGTACTGCCACGGGAACACCGCGATCCAGTTCGCGATCAGGATGAAGACGAACAATGCCACCGCCATCGGCAGCGCGAACGGGGCGACTTTCATGCCGATAGCCGCTTCGATCTGACCGCGCATCTGGGTGGTGATGGCCTCCCAGAACAGCTGCACCCCGCTGGGCACACCCGTCGAGGTAACTTTGGCGCGCAGGAAAAACGCCAGAGCCAGGGTGATCACCGCGGCTACCACGGTGGAGAGCACCGTATCGGTGTTCACCGTCATGCCCAACCAGGTGGCCGTCGTGTGGTGGCCGACCTCGATCGCGCCCGCAGCGAGGATTTGTTCGGTCATGGTGCTCAATCCTTGAACATATTGTCGGCGCTTGCGGGGGTATTGCGAGAAGTATCGGCCGGTCCGGCCCCATCGAGAGCCCCGGCGTCCGGATCACCGCTGCGGATCTTCTTCCACACCGGCAGTGCGGTGGCGAGCACCAGCACGATCTGGAACAGCGCTAGGCCGAAGACGACGCCCAGCCCCAGCGGACGGAAGATATACGCGATGGTCAGCCCGATCGTCGTGATGATCAGCAGTCGGGTGGCCGAGTTCAGCGCCATCTTCTTCTTGAGGGGATGGTCCTCCGCGGTGATCGAGGCCACCGAACGCCGAACCAGCAACGCGTTGGTCAGACCGAGGGCGAGCCCCACGCTGAAAAACACCCCAAACATCACATAGCCGACCCAGGCCGACAGGCCGATCGCCAGCGCGGACAGGGCCCCGCAGATGGCCAGCAGCAGCGTCGGCCGGAAGGCCACGGATGGAAACACCAACGGCGCATCAGGCGCTGGCGTCGTCACACGTCCACCCACAATCCCGTCAGTCTGAAAAGTCGGCCCGATCGGGGCGCGCAACGGCACGGTACCACATGGAAAATCGGCCGAAATCGACCTACTACTTACCGTCGTAAAGGCTGTCGTACAGCGCCGTCAACTCGTCGTCGTCAGGCATGTTCTCCCCACGCAGCAGCGGAATGATGGTGACCACGACCGCCACCGCGATGGCGGCGAGCATCACCGCGCCGGTGTAGCGCGGGTCGAAGAAAATCGTGCTGGCGGCGCCGAGTGCGACCAGCCCGACCCACAAATAGATGAGCAGCACCGCCCGGCGGTGCGAATGTCCGATCTGCAAGAGCCGGTGGTGCAGGTGCATCTTGTCCGGACTGAACGGGCTGCGGCCCGCCCTGGTGCGCCGGACGATCGCCAGCAGCATGTCCAGGGCCGGCACGAACATCACCGCCACCACCAGCAGAAAGGGTGACAGCAGGGCGAACACGTCGCGTGCCCCGTAGGCGCTCTGCGAGATGGGTCCGGCAGCCGTGGTCGAGGCTGCCGCGAGCATCAGGCCGATCAGCATCGACCCGGAGTCGCCCATGAAAATCTTGGCCGGGTGGAAATTGTGCGGGAGAAAGCCCAGGCAGGCGCCGGCCAGCACTACCGAGATCACCGCCGGCGGGTAGAACAGCACGTCGCCGCCGTGGTCACGTAACAGGCCGACCGAGAAGATGCAGATCGCCATCGCGGTGATCAGGCCCAGCCCGGCGGCCAGCCCGTCCAGGCCGTCGACGAAGTTCATCGCATTGACCACCGCGACCGTCAACGCGAGCGTCAGCAGAATGGATGAGGCCTGATCGAGCACGATGGTGCCGATGCCGCCGAACGGGATATAGAGCACGCTCCAGGCGACTCCCATGGTGACCAGCACACTGGCCGCGGTGATCTGGCCGGCGAATTTCGTCAGCGCATCCAGGCCCCACCGGTCGTCGATCAGCCCGATACCCATCACCAGACCGCCGGCGATGACCACCGCCGGCATTCCGGAGGAATAGACGAAGCCGCGGGTCAGCGCGGGAAGCTGGGATGCCAGGAAAACCGCGGTGACGACCCCGGCGTACATGGCCAGCCCACCCATCCGCGGGGTCGGTTTGAGGTGGACGTCGCGCTTTCGCGGATAGGCGACCGCGCCGAGCCGGGTGGCCAGTACCCGGACGCCACCGGTCGCGAAGTACGTGACGATCGCGGCGGTCAGGCCGACGAGAGCCAACTCCCGCAACGGAACACCGGCGCCCTGATCGGAAAGCGCGAGCAGCGTGACCATTGGATTCAACGGTACTTCAGTGGGCCGGCGCGGCGACGGTCACGGGGCCAACTCGCCGAGGTCGACGCCCAGGACATCCGCGATCGCCTGCGCACCGACCGGCCCCTCGCGCAGGATGCGCGGCGCCGGACCGGTGAGGTCGAGGATGGTGGAGGCCGCCTGCTGCGGGGACGGACCACCGTCGAGGTAGACATCGACGAGGTCACCGAGTTGGCGCTGGGCCTCGGCTGCGGTGGTGGCTGGCGGCTGACCGGAGATATTGGCGCTGGAGACCGCCATCGGCCCGGTCTGCCGCAGCAGTTCCAGTGCCACCGGCTGCAGCGGCATCCGCAGCATCACGGTGCCGCGGGCATCGCCGAGATCCCACTGCAGCGACGGCGCCTGTTGCACCACCAGACTCAGCGCTCCCGGCCAGAAGGCCCGAACCAGTTCCCGGGCGGTGTCGGGCACGTAGAGGACCAGGCCGTCGATGGTGTGCCAGGAGCCGACCAGCACGCCGACCGGCATATCGCGGCCGCGGCCCTTGGCCGCGAGCAGAGCCGCGACCGCCCGGCTGTCGAAGGCGTCGGCGCCGATCCCGTACACGGTGTCGGTGGGCATGACGACCAGCCCGCCGCTCTTGACCGCCGCGACCGCTGCGGCGACGGCATCGGAACGGTTGCCCGGGTCGCGGCAGTCGAACAGTTGCGTCACGTCATCTCCGGTTTCCGGCGGCCTGTCACGAACCGGGGCCGCCCGGTCAGGTCACGGTGGGCCGTGACATCGACGAAAGCGCCGGTGGCGCGAACCGTTTCCGCGGTCGCCGCCGATGTGGTGTCATCATGCTCGACCGCCAGCAGGCCGCCGGGCCGCAGCCAGTCGACGGCCCGGCGAGCCACCGGCGCGATGACCGCCATACCGTCGATCCCGCCGAACAGCGCGTGCGCCGGATCATGCCGGGCAACTTCGGGTTCCAACACCACCCCGACCGGGATATACGGCGGGTTGGCGACCACCAGATCGACCCGGCCGTCGAATTCGGGCAGCAGGCACGGGTCGGTCACGTCCCCCCGCACGATCCGGACCCCGGTCGATGCTGCGTTACGCCGCGCATAGTCCAGCGCGGCGTCGTCGTCGTCGATCGCCACCACCCGGGAGCCGGGTCGGCCGGCAGCCAACGCGATCGCCAGCGCACCCGAACCCGTGCACAAGTCCAGGATCACCGGATCCGGCGGAAGCTTCTGCGCGAGAGCCCATTCCAGGAGCGCCTCGGTTTCCGGGCGCGGAATGAACACGCCGGGGCCCACCTGCACCTGCACCGGACCGAAGGCCGCAGTACCGGTGATGTGCTGCAACGGAATCCGCTGGGCCCGGGCGGCGACCGCACCGGCGAAGCGCTCGTGGAAGCCGCCGGTGTTCGGGTCCAGCAGCGCCAGCCGGCCCCGCTCGGTGCCGGCCGCGTACGCGGCCAGGAGCTCGGCATCGGTTCGCGCCGAGTCGATGCCGGCCTGCGCCAGTGTCGCCGTAGCGGAGGCGATCGCCTCGCGCACGCGCGGGTTCATGCCTGCTGCAGCCGAGACTGCTTGTCGGCGGCTGCCAGGGCGTCCAGCAGGGCGTCGAGGTCGCCGTCGAGGACCTGGTCGAGGTTGTGGGCCTTGAAGTTGATCCGGTGATCGGCGATCCGGTTCTCCGGGAAGTTGTAGGTCCGGATCCGCTCGGAGCGGTCGACGGTGCGGATCTGACTGGCCCGGTCCGCCGAGGCGTCCGCCTGTGCCTGTTCCTCTGCCAGCGCCTGCAGCCGGGCCGCCAGCACCTGCATGGCACGGGCCTTGTTCTGCAACTGGGACCGTTCGTTCTGGCAGGTGACCACGATGCCGGTGGGCAGGTGGGTGATACGCACCGCGGAATCGGTGGTGTTCACGCCCTGGCCGCCCTTGCCCGATGACCGGTAGACGTCGATGCGCAGGTCGGATTCGTCGATCTGGACCTCCTCGACCTCGTCGGGCTCGGGGTAGACCAGCACCCCGGCCGCCGAGGTGTGCACCCGGCCCTGCGATTCGGTCACCGGCACCCGTTGCACCCGGTGCACCCCGCCCTCCCACTTCAGCCGCGCCCACACGCCGTCGGCCGAATCGCCCTTGGCGGCGATCGAAATGGTGGCTTCCTTGTAACCGCCCAGATCGGAGAATGTCTCGTCCAGGACGGTGACGGTCCAGCCACGCCGTTCGGCGTAGCGGATGTACATCCTGGCCAGGTCGGCGGCGAACAGCGCCGACTCCTCCCCGCCTTCGCCGGACTTCACCTCCAGCACGATGTCATCGGGGTCGTGCGGATCGCGCGGGGCCAGCATGTCGGTGAGCTGATCGTCGAGTTCGGCAACCCTGGCCTGCAGTTCGGTGACCTCCGCGGCGAACGACGCATCGTCGGCGGCCAGTTCACGGGCGGCCTCGAGGTCGCCGCGCGCCGTCTCGAGCTTGCGGAAGGTGGCCACGATCGGCGCCAGCTGGGCGAACCGCTTGCCCACCCGCCGGGCGTTGACGGCATCGCTGTGCAGCTCGGGCTGGGACAGTTGACGTTCGAGGTCGGCGTGCTCGGTCAGCACGGCTTCGATCGCAACAGCGGGGGCGCTCTGCGTCATCGTCCGTCCTCTCGCACTGTCGGTTGAGTTCGGTACCTGGACACAGACCGACGCCCGGACTCGCGCAACGGCGAGCGCGGGCGTCGGCGCGAAAGCTAGCTGTCGGCCGACGCCGCGTCAGCCTCAGGCGCCCCGGTGGTCTGCTTGGAACCGGGCCGCTTGCCGTAGCGCTTCTCAAAGCGCGCCACCCGGCCGCCGCTGTCGAGGATCTTCTGCTTGCCGGTGTAGAAGGGATGGCACTGGGAGCAGACCTCGACCACGATGTGGCCGCTCTCCTTGGTGCTGCGCGTGGTGAAGGTGTTGCCACAGCCGCAGACCACGTTGGTCTCGACGTAGGCGGGATGAATGCCGCTTTTCATGGTGTCCTCTGCATTTCGTGGTCGCCGGGTCGCCTGATCCGATGGCGTGAACCGGTACCGGAGGGGGTCGTGGCCATTATGCCAGTCCGGCTGCCACCAGCCCAAACCGCGGTCAGACGCGACGGTAGTCCCGGGTCCTGGGCTGACGGGTCCACAGCTGACCGGCGGGCACGTCGAGGCCCTGTTCGGTCAACCGTCGTTTGATGATCTTGTTGGTCGCGGTGGCAGGCAGGTCCTCGGCGATCCACACGTGCCGGGGCCAGGCCTTCGGCGAAAGGTCCGGCTGAGCGGCCAGGAACTCCCCGAACTCCGCCGGGGTCAGCGTCGCCCCGTCGCGCAGCACCACCGCGGCCATCACGGCGTCACCGACCACATCGTCGGGTACCGCGTAGACGGCGACCCGGTTGACCGGCTCGCACCGATGCAGGATCCGCTCGATCGGGGCGCAGGCCAGATTCTCGCCGTCCACCCGCAGCCAGTCGCCGGTGCGCCCGGCCAGGTAGATCCAGCCCTCGGTATCGCGGTAGGCCAGGTCACCGGACCAGTACATACCGTGACGCAACCGCTCGCCGGTGGCCCCCGGGTCGTTGTAGTACCCACCGAAAAGTCCGGCCCCGGTGGTGTTGACGATCTCGCCGATCGCCTCCCGCGCGTTGGCCAGCGCGCCGGTCTCGTCGAAGTGCGCCGCCGGGCACTCCCGGAGAGTCTCGGGGTCGTAGATGGCCACCCCGGGGAATCCGCGGCCGACGGAGCCGGGTGGGCAGTCGTCGTCACGGGTGATGATGACTGCCCCCTCGGTGGAACCGAACCCGTCGGACACCGTGCATCCGAAGCGGCTGCCGAAGTCGGCGATATCGCGATCGGCGGCCTCATTGCCGAATGCCACCCGCAGCGGGTTGTCGTGATCGTCGGGCTGCTCGGGCGTGGCCAGCACGTAGGCCAGCGGTTTGCCGACGTAGTTCAGATAGGTCACGCCGTAGCGGCGAAGGTCACCCAGCAGTCCGGAGGCCGAGAAGGTGGCCGGCACCATCGCCGCCCCGGCGGTCAGCGCCACCGACCATCCGGCCATCACGGCATTGGAGTGGAAGAGCGGCATCGACAGATAGCACACGTCGGCGGCAGTGATGTCGAACCGTGCGACCAGGGCCGACCCGGCGAACGGCACCATCATGTGGGCCATCCGCACCGCCTTGGGCTCCCCGCTGGTCCCGGAGGTGAAGATCAGCATGAAGGTATCGGTCGGCGCGGCCTCGCGGTGCGGGACCAATGCACCGGCCAGGTCCTGTCGCCGCTGCCAATGCTCGGAGTCGACGTCGAGCACCCGCACCCCGGGCAGCACCAGGCCCTCGAGCAGATGCCGGTGAGCAGCGTCGGTGAGCAGGATCTGGCAGTCGGCCACGGCGATATCGCGGGCCAACCCGTCCCCGCGCCGGGTGGTGTTGATCCCGCACAGCACGTACCCGCCCAGGCCCGCGGCCGCCATCGCGGTCAGCATTGCCGGGGTGTTGCCCAAGACGGTCCCGACGTGCAGGGGACGATCCGGATCGGCAAGCGCGATCAGGGCCGCGGCGTGCCGGGTCGCCTCTTCGAGGTGGGCAGCCCAGGTCCACTCCCGGTCGCCGAACCTGACGCCCACGCCGCCGTCGGCGAGACGCTCCCGGAGCAACTGCTGGACGGTATCGGCCACAGCACCGGCTCAGACGTCCGCGCGACCGGCGAGCACCATATGACGGACTAGTTGGAGTCCATCGCGCCCGGTGCCGTCTTGGACACCTGGACCAGGAACTCGTAGTTCGTCTTGGTCTTTCGCAACTGGCTCATCAACAGGTCGATGGCCTGATGGCTGTCCAGACCGCTCAGCACCCGGCGCAGCTTGTGCACGACGGCGAACTCGTCGGGCGACAGCAGCAACTCGTCCTTACGGGTCCCGGACGGGTTGACGTCGACGGCCGGGAACACCCGGCGCTCGGCAATCTTTCGGTCCAGCTTGAGTTCGGCGTTGCCGGTGCCCTTGAACTCCTCGAAGATCACGGTGTCACCGGTGGAGCCGGTCTCGACCATCGCGGTGGCGATGATGGTCAGTGAACCGCCGTCCTCGATATTGCGGGCCGCGCCGAGGAACCGCTTGGGCGGGTACAGCGCGGTGGAGTCCACGCCGCCGGACAGGATGCGCCCGGAGGCCGGCGAGGCGTTGTTGTAGGCGCGGCCCAGCCGGGTGATCGAGTCGAGCAGGACCACGACGTCCTTGCCCTGCTCGACGAGACGCTTGGCGCGCTCAATGGCGAGTTCGGCGGCCTGGGTGTGATCCGACGGCGGCCGGTCGAAGGTCGAGGCGATCACCTCGCCCTTGACCGAACGCTGCATATCGGTGACCTCTTCGGGGCGCTCGTCGACGAGCACCACCATGAGATGGCATTCCGGGTTGTTGCGGGTGATCGCATTGGCGATGTCCTGCATGATCGTGGTCTTGCCAGCCTTGGGGGGCGAGACGATCAGCGCGCGCTGACCCTTGCCGATCGGCATGATCAGGTCGATGACGCGGGTGGTCAGCCGCTCCGGGGTGGTCTCCAGGCGCAGCCGCTGGTTGGGGTACAGCGGCGTCAGCTTGTTGAAGTCGGGTCGGTTGCGGGCCGCTTCGACGGGGCCGCCGTTGACACTGTCGAGCCGCACCAGCGGGTTGAACTTCTGGCGCTGGTTCTGGTTTCCGCCGTCACCGCCGCCGTCGCGGGGTACCCGCACCGCGCCGGTCACGGCGTCGCCGCGACGCAGTCCGTTCTTGCGGACCATGTTCATCGACACGTAGACGTCGTTGGGGCCGGCCAGATATCCGGAGGTGCGCACGAATGCGTAGTTGTCGAGGACGTCGAGAATGCCGGCGACCGGCTGGACGACATCGTCCTCGCGCAGTTCGGCCTCGCCGCCGCCCTCACCGGGGTTGCGCTCGCCGCGGCGGCGCCGATCGCGGAACCGCCGGCCGCGCCGGCCGCCGCGGCCGTCTCCGTCGTCATCCCGGTTCTGCTGGTTGCCCGAATCACCGCCCTGTTCGCCCGAGTCGCGGGCCTGGGTCTCGCGGTTCTGGGTCTCGCGGGTCTGGGTTCGGGCCTCGCCACCGTCGGCGCCGTCCCGGGCCGGGCGCTGGCCGCGGTCTCGGGCGGGACGCTCGGCCCGACGATCGCCGGCCTGCTGTCCGCCCGGTTCTGATCCGTCCTGCTTATCCGACTGCTTCTCCGGCTGCTTCTCCGGCTGCTTGTCCGGCGCGGAGGCGTCGGTGCCGTCCTGCCGGGTGGGGCCGGCCGACTCCGCCGGGCCGGGGTTGTTGCCCTTACCTCCGCCGTTGCGGGGGCCGCTCTGGACTTCCCGGATGGCCTCGATCAGATCGCTCTTGCGCATACCCGAGGTCCCTTTGACGCCGACCTGGCTGGCCAGGGCGCGCAGTTCGGGCAGCACCATGGTGGCCAGTGAGCCACCGGCCGATGCCTTCGCAGCGGGTTCGGCGGGGCTCCCGGGGTTCACGGCGGCCGACGAATCGGTCTTCGGGGTGGGGTCTTGCGCCGTGATGAGGTCCGTTTCGGTCACGGATTTCCTTTCTTCCCTCGCGGTCTCATCTCGCGGGGGTTTCCTGCGTTCAGCCGATTGACCGAACGCGCAAGCTCACCGTCATCGGTGTCGGTGGGTCACCCGGTCGGCGGCCGTACGGCCTACCTCCGGCCCACTGAATCAGACATGTAAAGACTTGATGATCGTCCTAGTGTTGGCGCATTACCTACGCTGCAATAGCTGGACGCACACGAGGATAGTCGGCTCAGCGGCCGGTTGCAACAACGGCTCACCTGTGGGCTCACCCGCGCCACTCCGGCGTGGCGGCCGGCACTCCTGAACTCCAGCGCACCGGTTCCCCGATGGCCATCTCCTCGACGGCAAAGCCGCCGGACCGGCCGAACTCGATCGCGTCGGTCGGCAGATCGCGGCCATCGGTCAATGCCAGCACCGACGGGCCGGCGCCGGAGAGCACAGCGGCCACCCCGTTTCGGCGCAGGAAGTGCAGGAATTCCGCCGACGCCGGCATCACCGAGGCGCGCTGCGGCTGATGCAACAGGTCCTCGGTGGCCGCCATCAACAGATCCGGACGTTCGGTGAGCGCCACTACCAGCAAAGCGGCCCGGCTGATGTTGAACCGGGCGTCGGAGTGGCTGACCCGGTCCGGCAGAACCGCCCGGGTCTCCACGGTGGAGGACCGCACGCTGGGGATCGCCGGAAACAGCCGGATGTCGCGGTGCAGTCGCAATGGGGCCGCGAAGTAGCCGGGAAGTGCGTCGGCCGGACCGGCCGGCGCCCCGGTCCAGGACACCACCGCACCGCCCAGCACTGAGGCTGCGGCATTGTCCGGGTGACCCTCGAACTCCCCGGCAAGCTGGATCAGCTGCGCCGAACTCAACGGCTGCAGATCCATCTGCGCCACAAGGCCGTTCGCGACAGCCAAGCCACCCACCACGGCCGACGCCGAAGATCCGAGGCCCCGCGAGTGCGGAATTGCGTTGCGGCAGCGGACAATCAGACCGCCCACGTCGACACCGAGGGCAGCCAGACCACGACGCAAGGCGCGGACCACAAGATGATCGCCGCCGCCGGACACCTCCCCCGCTCCCTCCCCCTCGACCTCGATCACAAGGCCGTCGGCGGCGGTCCGAACGACGATGTCGTCGTAGCGGCCCAGCGCCAGGCCCAACGAGTCGAATCCCGGACCCAGATTCGCGCTTGAGGCGGCTACCGACACCTGTGCGATCAGCCCGGCGGGCAGCGTCAGCGTCACCGCTACGCCTCTGCGCCAAGCCCCAGTGCCGCGACCACGGCAGCCGGGTCGACGGGCAGCGGGGTGACTTCCGGCATGCCGCGCAGTGCGGTGTCGGGATCCTTCAAGCCGTGGCCGGTGACCGTGCACACCACCGTCGAACCGGGCTTGACCCAGCCGTCCTCAGCCGCCTTGAGCAGGCCGGCGACACTGGCAGCCGAGGCGGGCTCGACGAAGATTCCCTCTTCGCGGGCGAGCAGGTGGTAGGCCTCCAGCAGTTCCTCGTCGGTCGCCGCCAAGAAGCGGCCGTCGGACTGCTCCTTAGCCGCCATAGCACCGTCCCAAGACGCCGGGGAGCCGATCCGGATGGCGGTGGCCAGGGTCTCGGGCTTGCTGACGGGGTGGCCGAGCACCAGGGGTGCCGCACCGGCAGCTTGGGTGCCGAGCATCCGCGGCAGGCTGTCACTCACTCCGTCGCGGCGGTACTCGGTGTAGCCCCTCCAGTACGCGGTGATGTTTCCGGCGTTGCCGACCGGCAGAGCGTGCACATCCGGCGCGAAGCCCAGGGCGTCGACGATCTCGAAGGCCGCCGTCTTCTGGCCCTCGATGCGAACCGGGTTCACGCTGTTGACCAGAGAGATGGTCGGGTAGTCGGCGGTCAGCTTGCGAGCCAGTTCCAGGCAGTCGTCGAAGTTGCCGTCGATCTGAATGATCTTGGCACCGTGCATCACCGCCTGCGCCAACTTGCCCATCGCGATCTTGCCCTGCGGGATCAGCACTGCGCAGGTGATGCCGGCCCTCGCGGCGTACGCAGCGGCACTGGCGGAGGTGTTGCCGGTCGATGCGCACAGCACGGCCTTCTGCCCCCGCGCGACCGCTTCGGTGACTGCCATAGTCATGCCGCGGTCCTTGAACGACCCGGTCGGGTTGAGGCCCTCGACCTTGATATGCACGGTGCAGCGGGTCTTTTCAGAGAGCCGCGGGGCGGGCACCAGCGGTGTGCCGCCTTCCAGCAGCGTCACCGCGGTCCATTCCGCGGCCATCGGAAGGCGATCCCGGTAGGCCTCGATCAGGCCCGGCCAGGAGCATCCGGCGCGGCCACGGCAGTCCGCAAACCCTCGCGTACGAAGCTGATCGCTCATTCGCTGGTTCCCTCCATCCGGAGCACGCTGGTGACCTCGTCGACCACGTCGAGGTCGGCCAGGGCGGCCACCGTCTCGGACAGGGCCGCATCGGTGGCCCGGTGGGTGACCACGACGATGCGGGCTCCGGTCAACTGACCGGTGTCCTCGTCGATCACACCCTGCTGGCGGACCTCGGCGATGCTGACCTCACGCTTGCCGAATTCGGTTGCGACAGCGGCCAGTACGCCGGGAAGGTCCTTGACCGTCATGCTGACGTAGTAGCGAGTGAGGATGAGACCCATCGGCGCGATCGGCAACTGCGCGTATTTGGACTCCCGCGGCCCCCGGCCGCCCTGGACCCGGTTACGCGCGGCCATCACCAGATCGCCCAGCACGGCCGATGCCGTCGGGTTGCCGCCCGCGCCCTGGCCGTAGAACATCAGCCGCCCGGCCGCCTCGGCTTCGACCACCACCGCATTGAAGGCCCCGTTGACAGTGGCCAGGGGATGCTCGAGTGGAACCAGGGCCGGGTAGACCCGCGCCGAAACCCGTTGCTGCCCATCGCTGGTGATGCGCTCGCAGATGGCCAGCAGCTTGATGGTGCAGCCCAGTGCCCGGGCGGCTTCGAAGTCCGCGGGGCTGACCTTGGTGATGCCTTCCCGGTAGACGTCCTCGGCGGTCACCCGGGTGTGGAAAGCGATGGAGGCCAGAATCGCCGCCTTGGCCGCGGCGTCGTAACCCTCCACGTCGGCGGTGGGATCGGCCTCCGCATAACCGAGTGCACCGGCGTCTGCCAGGGCCGCGGCGTAATCGGCACCCGTGGAGGCCATCTCGGACAGGATGTAGTTGGTGGTGCCGTTGACGATGCCGGCGACCCGCAGCACGGTGTCCCCGGCCAGTGATTGGGTCAGCGGTCGGATCACCGGGATAGCGCCGGCCACCGCAGCCTCGAAGTAGAGATCGACGTGGGCCCGTTCGGCGGCCTGGGCCAATTCCCCGGTGGACTGTGCCAACAGCGCTTTGTTGGCGGTCACCACCGACTTACCATGCTCGAGGGCGGTGAGGATGGCCTTGCGGGCAGGCTCGACCGGGCCCATCAACTCCACGACGATATCGACGTCCTCGCGCGAGACCAGGTCTTCGACGTTGTCGGTCAGCAACTCCACCGGTACGCCCCGGTCAGCGGATACCGTGCGCACCGCCACGCCGCGCAGCATCAGGGGCGCACCGATCCGGGCGGTCAGATCGGCCGCGCTGTCGCCGATGATCCGGACCACCTCACGACCGACGTTGCCCAGTCCCAGCACCGCGACCCCGATCGGCTTTTCTTCTGTACTCACCGCACCTCCAGACTGAGCAGATCATCGATGGTCTCCCGGCGCAGCACCAGGCGGGCAGCACCATTGCGCACGGCCACCACAGCGGGCCGGCCGATCAGGTTGTAGCGACTGGACATCGAATAGCAGTACGCGCCGGTCGCGGCCACACCCAACAGATCCCCGGGGGCGATGTCGTCGGGCAGCCAGGCGTCGCGGACCACGATGTCGCCACTCTCGCAATGCTTTCCGACCACCCGGGCCAGCGTCGGCTCGGCGCCGCTGGCCCGCGACAGCAACCGTACGTCGTAGTTCGCCCCGTACAGCGAGGTGCGGATGTTATCGCTCATCCCGCCGTCCACGCTGATGTACCGACGGTGCGATCCCTGGCCGACCGCCACATCCTTGACGGTGCCGACCCGGTAAACGGTGATGGTCCCGGGTCCGGCGATCGCACGGCCGGGTTCGACCACCAGCCGGGGAGTCGGCAACCCGACCGCGGCCGACTCGGTCGCCACGATCGCGGTCAGCTTGGCCGCCAGATCGCAGACCGGCGGCGGATCATCCTGGGGCACATAGGAAATCCCCAAGCCGCCACCGAGGTCGACGGTGGCGATCTGGGCGGTCTTGTCCACCCCGAATTCGGCGACGATATCGCGCAGCAGTCCGATGACCCGGCGGGCCGCCAGCTCGAAACCGCCCACATCGAAGATCTGCGAACCGATGTGGCTGTGCAGGCCGACCAAACGCAGGTTGTCGGCGGCGAAGACCCGCCGCACCGCGGTCATCGCGTCGCCGGTGGCCAGAGACAGCCCGAACTTCTGGTCCTCATGCGCAGTGGCGATGTATTCGTGGGTGTGGGCTTCCACGCCGACGGTGAGCCGCACCATCACGTTCTGCACAACGCCGAATTCCCCGGCCACCTCATCGAGGCGATCGATCTCGGTCATCGAGTCCAAAACCACGTAGCCGATCCCGGCCGTGACCGCGTCGGTGAGTTCATCAACGGATTTGTTGTTGCCGTGCAGCGCAATCCGCCCGGGCGGGAAGCCGGCGTGCAGGGCGACAGCCAACTCACCACCGCTGGCGACGTCCAGCGACAACCCCTCCTCGGCGATCCAACGTGCGATCTCCCCGCAGAGGAAAGCCTTCGCGGCATAGTGCACATGGGAACCGCCACCGAAGGCCTCGGCCATCTCCCGGCAGCGGCCACGGAAGTCGTCCTCGTCCATGACGAACAGCGGCGTCCCGTAGCGCTCGGCAAGTTCGGTCACCGCGATCCCGGCCACCCGAACAACGCCGCCGTCACCGCGAACGACGTTGCGGGGCCAGACGTTCGGCGCCAGGGACAGGAGTTCGGCGGCCGTCTGCGGCCGCGGCGGCGCGCCACCGTGGTGGATCTCCTCAGCGTGCCGGGGCCCGGCCGGATGGACGTTCACATCCGCTCCGGGGCACTGACGCCGAGGATTCCCAGACCGTTGGCGATGACCCGGCGGGTGGCATCGCAGAGCGCCAGCCGCGCCCGGTGCAGGTCGGTCGGGTCCTCGTCACCTTGGGGAAGCACCCGGCAGGCGTCGTAGAACCGGTGGTAGTCCCCGGCCAGATCCTCCAGGTACCGGCACACCCGGTGCGGTTCGCGCAGCGCCGCCGCCGACTGCAGTACCCGGGGGAACTCGCCGATACTCCGGATCAGGGTTCCCTCCTTATCGTGACCGAGCAGGTCGAGATGGGCGGTGTCCGGTTTCAGTCCCAGGTCGGCGGCGTTGCGGGCCAGCGCGGACAACCGGGCATGCGCGTACTGCACGTAGTAGACCGGGTTCTCCGACGATGCCGAGGACCACAGTGCCAGGTCGATGTCGATCGGGGTATCCACCGAGGAGCGGATCAGTGCGTACCGGGCGGCGTCCACTCCGATCGCCTCGACGAGGTCGTCGAGGGTGATCACGGTTCCGGCCCGCTTGCTCATCCGTACCGGCTGGCCGTCGCGGACCAGGTTGACCATCTGGCCGATGAGCACCTCGACGGTGGTGGGGTCGTCGCCGAGCGCGGCGGCCGCGGCCTTGAGCCGGGCGATGTACCCGTGGTGGTCCGCCCCGAGCATGTAGATGCACAGATCGAACCCGCGCTGGCGCTTGTCCAGGTAGTAGGCCAGGTCTCCGGCGATATAGGCGGGCTGGCCGTCGCTCTTGATGACCACGCGGTCCTTGTCGTCACCGAAATCGGTGGTGCGCAACCAGGTTGCGCCGTCCTTCTCATAGATCGCGCCGTTGTCCCGCAGTCGGGCGATGGCCTGGACCACCCGTCCGCTGGCGTGCATCGAGTCTTCGTGGGTGTAGACGTCGAAGTCGGTGCCGAACTCGTGCAGTGAGGCCTTGATGTGGTCGAACATCAGGTCCACCCCGATCGACCGGAATGTCTCGCGCCGTTCGGTCTCCGGCAGTGCCAGCGCGTCGGGGGCCTTGGTCAGCACGTGTGCGGCGATATCGGCGATGTAGGCACCGGCATAGCCGTCCTCGGGGGCGGGTTCGCCCTTGGCGGCGGCGATCAGCGAGTTGACGAACCTGTCGATCTGCGCGCCGTGGTCGTTGAAGTAGTACTCGCGGACCACCCGGGCGCCCTGGGTGCTCAGCAGCCGGCCCAGGGCGTCGCCGACGGCGGCCCACCGGGTGCCGCCGATGTGGATCGGGCCGGTCGGGTTGGCCGAGACGAACTCAAGGTTGATATTCCGGCCGTCGAGCAGTCCGGAGTGCCCGTAGCGGTCACCTGCGGCCAGGACGTTCGCGATGATGACACCCTGGGCTGAGGTCTCCAGACGAACGTTGACGAAGCCGGGCCCGGCCACCTCGGCCGAGGCGATTCCGTCTGCGTTGGCGAGTGCGTCAGCCAGCCAACCCGCCAGTTCGCGGGGGTTCACGCCCACCTTCTTGGCGACCTGCAGGGCCAGATTGGTGGCGTAGTCGCCGTGCTCGGGGTTTCGCGGTCGCTCGACGATGACCGCGGTCGGCAGCGCGGCCGGATCAAGCCCGTGCGCGGTGAGCACCCCGGCAGCGATGCTGCGCAGGAGTTCGGCGAGATCGGCGGGGGTCACGGGGGTTCATCCTATGCGTTAGGCTGTGTCCGCCCGACGGCGCAGCATGTGCGCCCCCGTAGCTCAGGGGATAGAGCGTCTGCCTCCGGAGCAGAAGGCCGCAGGTTCGAATCCTGCCGGGGGCACCCACTACCCCCGGTCTCCGACCGCCCGTCCCGACAGTGCCCGTCCCGACAGTGCCCGTCCCGACAGTGCCCGTCCCGACAGTGCCCGTCCCGACATCGCCCGCACGGACGCCGGAACCGGGATCGTCTCGTCACAGTCCGGGGCCCGCAGCGGGTTGCCGTAGCGGGTGACGATCGGCACCACCCCGGCCCATCCGCCGGCGGCGACATCCTCCTCGGGATCCTCCGGCCAGCCGGCACCGATTTTCAGCGACCAGTTCTCCGGACCGATCGTCAGGCGCAGCACCAGGGTTGCCGCGAGTTCGCGGGTGGTGCTCTCACGCAACTCGGCCGTCCGGCCCGGAATGAAGGCATCGGTCAGCGCCTGCAGATAGCGGACCTTGTCGTCCGCGCCGACGGCCTGAAAGCTGCCGAAGAGCACGGCGCTGTAGAAGTGAAACGACGACTCGAAGCCGCTGCGCGCCACCACCACACCGTCGAGGGTGCTGACGCAGACCGAGGCGGGCGCCCCCGCGGCGAGATCACGCAGCCATGGCGATCCGGTCGACCCGTGGATGACCAGTTCGTCACCGATGCGGGCGAAGCCGATCGGCAGCGCCACCGGGTGGCCGTCCCGGACGAAGGCGATGGTGGCCAGCGGCGTGCTGTCCAGGACGGCGTCGAGGCGTTCGCGGGATGTGCTCTGCTTCTCGCGCAGCCGGGAGACCTCGGTCGATGGGTGTGACATCGGTTCAGCGTCGCACAGCACCCGCGGCGGGCGCAGCCCTCACCGTGCCGACCGGTCCACGGCCGGGATCAGAGGACCCGCCGCAGGGCATCCGGTGTCAGGTCGCCGATCGTGGGATAGCCGTCGATGGCCATGATCAGGTCTGCCTCGGCCAGCATCGAGCGCAGCACGTGGACGATGCCGTCGGTTCCGCCCAGAGCGGCCCCGTAGGCATACGGCCGGCCTATTCCCACCGCGGCGGCGCCCATGGCCAGCGCCTTGACGATGTCGGCGCCGGAGCGGATCCCGGAGTCGAACAGCACCGGGACCTCCCCGGCGGCGGCAACCACCTCGGGCAGGCAGTCGATGGCCGGGAGACCACCGTTGGCCTGGCGGCCACCGTGATTGGAGCAGTAGATGCCGTCGGCGCCGGCGTCGATGGCCCGGCGGGCGTCGTCGGGATGGCAGATGCCCTTCAAAATCAGCGGAAGCGAGGTCAGCGACCGCAGCCACGGCAGGTCATTCCAGCTCAACGAGTTTCCGAAGATGCTGACCCAGTGCATGACGGCTGCTCGGGGGTCGGCATCGATATCCGCCGCGACCTTGGCCCGGAACACCGGGTCGCTGATGTAGTTGGCCAGGCACAGCCCGCGCAACTGCGGGAAGTTGGCCGTCGAGAGGTCACGCGGCCGCCAGCCCGGGATCCAGGTGTCCAGGGTGACCATGATGCCGGCGTAGCCCGCGGACTCAGCCCGCCGGACCAGGCTCTCAGCCAGTTCGCGGTCGGTCGGGGTGTAAAGCTGGAAGAACCCCGGGGTGTCGCCGAATTCAGCCGCAACCGTCTCCAGGGGGTCCATCGTCAGGGTCGAGACACACATCGGCACACCGGTACGGGCGGCGGCCCGCGCTGCTGCGAGGTCACCGTGATCATCGGGGGTGCACAGTCCGATCACCCCGATGGGAGCCATGAAAACCGGCGCAGCCCAACGCTTTCCCCATAAGTCCACCGATAGGTCCCGCTCGGTGGCGCCGACCAGCATCCGCGGGATGAGCCCCCAGTTGTTGAAGGCGGTGGCATTGGTGCGCTGGGTCAGTTCGTCACCGGCACCTCCTGCCACATAGGACCAGATCGATGGCGACATGGCCTGCTGCGCCCGGGCTTCCAGCTCGCCGAAAGACATCGGCAGGGCGGGCAGAACCCCGGTGAGTCCCTGGAGGTAGATCTCAAGCTGGTAGTCGCCGAAGCTCATCGTCCAGCCCCTTTCTGCTGGAAGTCCGCGACGACATCGGCGACCCGGCGCAACTGGTCGAGGTCCGAACTGGTGGGGATGAGGTGCACCTCGCTGGTTCCGACGGCGGCGAATGCGCGCAGCACTCCGGCGAGTTGCTCCTCGGTGCCGGCCCAGCCGGTCGCGGGCGCCATGGCGTCGACGATCTCGGCCGGGATCCAGTTCATGTAGTGCCTCAGGTGGCGGTGAATCTGGGTGCGGGCCCGCTCCGGGTCCCCGAGTGCGAACCAGAACGAGGTGGCCAGGTGCGGCGCCGGCTTACCGGCCTGCGCCCACGCTGTCCGGCCCACCTCGAATAATTCATTCTGTTTGGCGACGTCGAGATCCAGGGTGATCCCGGCCAGACCGTCGGCCCACCCGGCGGCGTGCCGCAACGTCTTGGGCCCGATGGTGCCGACGAGCAGCCGTGGACCGCCCTGCTGCACCGGGACCGGGCCGACCGGCAGCACCGAGTCGGTGATCTTCTCCCCCGACCAGACCTGCTTCATGATGGCCACCCGCTTGGCCATCTCGCGCATGGTCTGTGTCGACGGGTCCGCCCCCACCGCCAGGTAGTCCTCCTGACGGCCACCGACGCCGATGCCGACGGTGAGCCGGCCACCGCACAGCATGTCGCCGGTCGCCAGCGATTTGGCCAGCAGGATCGGGTCGTGCAGTTGCGGCACCACGACCGTGGTGATCAGCGGCACCCGGTCGGTCCACGCCGCGAGGGCACCGAGCAGGGTCAGCGCCTCAGGGTTGTCGAAGGCGATCCGTTCGCCCCAGCACAGCGAGGAGAACGGGCCCTCGTCGACACCCTGCGCCCACTGCCGCAGCAGGCCGGCATCCAGATCCGGCTCCATGACCGGCATTGTCATCCCGATCTGCATCACCGTGGCGCATCCTTGTGGGCCCGGACCGGCGCGGTGGACGGCTGGGCGGTCAACAGGTTTCCCCGCACACTGCCGTGTGCGGTGCGCACCCCCACCAGCAGCCAGGTGCACAGCAGGCCGAGGTAGGCGAGGGCGGCGGCGATCCGGAAGGCCGGCAGGTCGGTGTGCAGCGCGAGTTGGGTGGTGCCGGTGACGAACGTGCCGACCGGGAAGGTCAGGCTCCACCAGGTCAACGCGAACGGCATCCCCCGCCGTAGCGTCCGGACCGTCAGCGAAGTGGCCAGCGCGATCCACAGTACGGCGAACCCCCAGACCGGCACCCCGAAGAGAATCGCGAATGTGTCCATCGCCCAGGCGACTTCGGGGTCGACCGCCACGGCCGCGTTGTGCCCCAGGAGCCCGGCGGCGGTGATGGACTGCCCCAACGGCCCGAGCACGATCCACAGCGTGGGCACCCGGGCGGTCCCGGATGTCCCGTACAGGACCAGCCTGCTCCAGATCATCGAGATGATGATCAGCGCGGCGATCAGCGACAGCCCGAACATCGCGTAGCAGCCGTAGAGCAGGGTCTGGCGGGCGACCCCGGGCGCGGCATGAGGGATCAGCAGCGCCCCGGTGGCCGCAGCCACCATCGGGGGAACCACCGGCATCAGCCAACCGCCGAACGCCGCATCCGGTGCGACGTCGTGCTGGGTGAACATCAGGTACGGAATGCTGACCGCGGTGAACAGCCCCCCGGCCGTTCCCGCCGCCCAGAGTACCCAGGCAATCGTCACGGCGGCCGATTCGCCGATGAGGTCGGCGCCGACCAGGATCGAGCCGGATGCCACCGTCAACAGCGCCATCGGCGCGGCTCCGTAGAAGTGCGCCATCTGCGGGTTGTGCGCATGACCGCGAGCCACCGTCGGATGGCGCAGCCAGTGCCCGCCGACCACGACCACCAGAACCACCAGCATCAGCGCGGCGATCACCCACACCACCCGGGTGAACTCATGCAGACCGGGCAACTGAACCGGCAGAGTGGCCCCGGCATTGGCCACGATGCCGGTGCCCATGACCGAGGCGAACCAGTTCGGGCCGATCCGGCCGAGCCGCTCGACCCGATTCACTGCCGGCGCGCCTGCCGGCTCACCCACTTCGACGACCACGGCAGTCCTCCTGGGTCACGTAGTCGCCGGCCATCCGGCTGACGTGCTCGGGCAGGGCCCCGCGTGCCACGTCGGCCAGCGTGGTGTCTTCGAGCACCGCACGCATGCTGGCCCGCAGTGCCCGCCACACATCGGTGAGCGCAGCCGTCGGACCCGAGTACGGCAGGTCACCGAGGCCGATGTCACGCACACTGGCCAGCGGGCCGTCGATGCAGCGCAGCACGTCGGCGATGCTGATCTGGTCGGCAGGCCGGGCCAGTTCGTAGCCGCCGTCCCGGCCGCGTTGGCTGCGAACAAGCCGGTCGGCGCGCAGTGCGGACAGGATGTCGACGAGGAACTGCGCCGGAATGCCCTGAGCTTTGGCGAGATCGTCGGTTTTGATCAGAATCCCGGGCGGCTCCGCGGCCAGCTGTGTCATGGCACGGACGGCGTACTCCGCTTTGGCCGACATCCGCATGAGCCGGATTCTGCCACTACCGCTCCCCGGGCTGGCCGACTAATCCGCGTTGGGTCCGGCAGCCGCCTTCGCGGCCCGACCGGTGGCCTTGCGCACGGTATCGCCGACGTCCCGCAGACCGGTCCGCGCGGCGTCCTGCACGGCACTCACCGCATCACGGATTCCCGCCGAACGTGCCGGCCGTTGACCGGGCTTCGGGGTGTTGAGGTCGTCCGTTGCGATGTCGACGGCTTCCACGGTGTCGGCCGTCTCGACTGCGTCGACAGGCCCCTCCGTCGACCCTTCAGGAGTGCCGGTCACCGGGGTTACGACCGTTTTGATCTCCGAAGCCGGTCCGCGCCGCTTCGGTTCACGCGGGACGGCGTCCGGAGCCGTGGTGGCGGCGACGGCATCGACGCCGACTTCGGCCGCACTATCGACTTCGGCGGCTGGGACGCTGGCGCCGGGCTGCGGAGCTTCGGCGGGAACCGCAGGCTCGGTGAACGGCAGAACGATGGCCGGCAGCATCGGCAGGCGCTGCTCCACGATGGTGCGGATGGCGTCGATGATGATCACCGTCGGCCCCAGCGGAGCTGTCACCGCCTTGACGGCGTGATCCAGGGCCCCGCGGACGTCGCCACTGATCAGGGCCCACAGCGTATCGACGATCAACCCCGGCTCGGCAGCCAGCATCACGCCCGTGGCGAATGCGGCGGTGACGAGTTGGTCGCCGAGGAAACTGACGTCATTGATCACCGCCGTGACCACCTCTGCCACCACCGGATCGATTTCGTTCACGACGGCGGAGGGGGTCACCAGATCGGTCGGCAGGTAAGCCTGTAGCGACAAACCGGTCACCCCGGCGAGGGTCGGCTCCGAGATCCACGGCTGGACCGGGGGGGAGTAAGGGGTGGATGAGGCCGTCAACTCCGGCTGTGTGACGGCGGTCGCGCCCGCCACGAAGGCGTCGACGATCGCGTTGGTGCCCAGGTAGGTCGCATCGGCGGCCAGTGAACTGATCAGGTCCCGGATGATGACGAACGGATTCGTCGACTCCGGCGGTTCCGGGGCGATCGCGTTGAGGAACTCCTCATCGAGCATGCCGAGGGCGTCGCCGGTGCCGGCGGACAACTGGACCGATGGAATCTGCACGTCGGAGCGCGGCGGGATGACGGGGTTGGCCACCACCACGACGGCGGCCGCCAACGCGACCCCCGTCGTCAGCACCGGACCGACTACGCCCCGCACGCGAACCACCCGCCTCTCGTCCTCGAATTCTCAACAATACCTGAGAGTGAACTGAGAAGAAAGCCGAAACCCGCGGTCTGCGGGATTTCTTACCTCAACGAAACTTAGCGCCCCGCAACGCCCGGAAAAGCCAACGGTGCCCCTCCCCGAAACGGGGAGGGGCACCGCAGAGCTGCGAGCGCGTCAGTTCGCGCTGCGGGTGCTCTTGGCGCCCCGCTGGCCCCTCTTCGGGGTCTTGGCGGCAGCCGTCTCACCGTCGCCGGCGCGGACCTCGCTCGGTGCCGCAGCCGGGCTCGGAGCCGCGTCAGCCTCGCTGACCTCGGTCTTGGTGTCGGGCTCGCTCACCGGCGCGGGTGCCTCGGCCTCGCCTGCCGGGGCCACCTCGGCAACCTCGGTCGTGACAGCAGGCTCGTTCATCGGTGCGGGCGCCTCGACAACGGCCTCCGGAGCGGCCGGAGCCTCGACTGCAACCGGAGCGTCGACTACTGCCGGAGCCGACTCCAGTGCCACCGCCGGGGCCGAGACCTCCACGGCCGCGACCGGGGCGGGCTCGGTGACCGCCGCGGCAGCGTCTGCAAACCCGAACAACGGGTCGTTGGTTATGCCGCCGTCTCCGAGGAACTTCTGGCTGCCCAGGCGCTGGAGTTCGCTGGTCAGCACTGAGCGGATGCTCGGATTCGTCATGACGAACTCGTCCTCGTCGTTGAACTCGCCCAGACCGATCCCGAAGGTCAGCTCGACAATCTGACCCAGGGTGCCGTCGGAGCCCAGGATGCCGTCGACGATGTCGTTCCAAGCATCCTCGATTTCGAGGGCCGCCAGATTGCTGACGAAAGAAGTTGCGGTATTGACCAGGGATTCCACAAGCAATGTCGCGTTGGCGACGACCGCTCCGAACACCCCCGACACCAGGAAAGGAAGTGTGGAGGTGACAACGGTCTGGACGTTCTCGATGATGTTGTCGACGATGTAGCCCACATCGGCCAACGCATTTTCCACACCGAGTTGCAGAGGCTCGACGATCGCGGTGACCAGGGTTTGCAGGGCGGCCTCCGGGTCGCCAGCGATCAGTTCCTGGACCGCCTCGACGATCGCGAAGGGGGCGTTGAACGCCGCGCCGGCAATACCGTCGACCAGGTCCAAGGCGGTGGTAACGCCGGCGAACCCGTAACCGCCCAGATTATTGACCAGGCCGCTCAACGCGCCATTGGAGAACTGGTTGACCAGGTCCGGAATAATTCCGGTGTTGAGCGGGGCGTAGAGAAATTCCGTCCCGTAAAAGGTGTCGGGCCACACGATGTCGTCGGACACGAAACCCTGATCGAGGATGTACTCGGTAGCGAAGAAGATGTTGTCCGTGATCGCGATGATCGGGTTGGAGAAGGCCGACAGTTCGACCGCGGCGGCGACGCGCTGCATCGAGGGCAGCAGGTCGGGCTGGGTGATCGGCGTGACCGCGACCACGGCGGCACCCAGCGCAGCAACGCCTGCAGTCATCTGGGAGCGGAGCGAGACGTTCATAACCGGATTTCCTTCCGAGGGATGTGGCGCGAATGCCCGTGAGTGTACCTGAGAATTACCTGAACTGCACCGAACCCCACAGGCTTTCCCGGCTGGACGCCGGGGCTGCCCTGGTAGGCCCAGTAGCAAAGTCATACCGTCAGCTCTCCGATGTTCACTGTGGATTTACCACCGCATGGCAAATTTCGGGACTGCGCAGCGCGGCTGGCGCGGAACTGGTCCGGGTCAGGGTGCCACGGTGAAAGCTGAGAGCAACCCAAAAAGAAAGCGCCCCTCCTTCCGAAGAAGGAGGGGCGCCTCTGTCATGCAAGGTGCTGAAGGCTACTCCGAATTAGGAGGCCTTCTTGGCGCCCCGAGCGGCACGCTTCGGGGTCTTCTTGGCGGAACCGTCGTCGTCGCCGGCCGAAGCGGCCGGAGCCTCGACAGCAGCCGGAGCCTCAACCACGGCAGCCACACGTGCGCCACGCGCAGCGGCAGGAGCCTCAGCCGCGGCGGGAGCCTCGACCTCGGTCACCTCGGCGACAGCCGGAGCCTCAACCTCGGCCACCTCAGCGACAGCCGGAGCCTCAACCGCAGCCACGGCGGCTGCGGCCGGAACCGCCGCGGCCGAGGTAACCACCGGGGTGGCCAGGGCATCGGCGACGACCTTCACGGCGCCCTGAATCTCGCCGCGGATGCTCGGCACGAAGTTTGCCGTGAGGGCGGCCTCCAATTCCTCCGCGGTATTGGCCGCGATCGGACCGGTCTGCACGCCAGCACCGATGGTGAGGTTCACCAGGGTGCCGGGGATGCCGGACGGGCCGAGGAGCCCATCGACGAGGGCGTTCCAGGCGCTCTCAATCGGCGTGCTGGTACCAAACGCGTCGAAGAAATTGTTGAAAACGACACCCACCGAATCGCCGACCACCTGGATCTGGCGCAGCGTGGTCCCGAGCAGAATCGGCACCAGGCCAATAGTGGCCTCAACGACCGCCGTGAGGCGGTCCACCACGCCGGTCAGCACGTAGCCGCCCGCGTTCAGCAGGGTGCTGCCGACCTGGGAGACTGCCGTGATGAGCGCCTCGATCGAGCCGGGGATGTCGAACTCGAGCAGGGCGGCGATCGAGTCCACGATGCCGTTACCCAACTGGACGCCGGCCAGGCCCACGGAGGTACCGGTGACGTTCAGGTAGTCCGAGCCGTTGTAGCCGAGCTGGCTGATGATCGGCAGCGCGTCATCGATGATCTGCGGAACCAGACCAACCGACGAGTAGCCCCCGAGCTCCGGGGCCGCACCGAGGGGGTTGGTCAGAAGACCCGGCCAAGCGAGAGAGCCTACGACGCCTGTCCCAGCCTCAATACCCGAGAAGAACCAGCTGGCCGGGTTCGCCGGGTTGAGGTCGGTGTTGAACAGGTAGGCGCTGGACTGGATAACCGTCTCGGACAGCGCAGCGAGCGGGCTGCTGAATGCGACCAGCGCGGTCTGCACGGCGGACGGGGCCTGGATGGACGAGAGGCTGAGGGGAGCGCCCGTGACCGGGGTCATGGCGATAGCGCTTGCCCCGACGACCGCGGTGGTACCCGCGATCAGCTGGGAACGAAGTGAGATTTGCATTGGATTCCTCCGGTACGTGGGTCAATCGTCAAACACTGACCTCATGAGAATAGCTGAGAATTAGCTGAGCGCAAACTCCTCGGCGAAAAAAGTACTTAAGTCCCTGACCTTCGCTCGCGGGACGACGCCCGGCCGGAGCAAATCTGCTGAACAGAGCGGTTTTACGAGCAGACCGGCGGGATGCCGGATTTTTCGTTCCAGCGTGGCGAACCTGAGCGATCGGCGGCTTCGCCTGAGATATCCCTGGGCCGGCGGCCGGTTTCCTGTGATCGCCGGGGGCGTTTCACCGCAGGACGGCCAGGACCGCGTCGGCATAGCGGGGCACACACACCAGCAGGTCGGGCAGCAACGGGTCGGCCTGGTTGTAGCGCAGGGCCGTGCCGTCGATACGCGAGGTATGCAATCCCGCTGCCCGGGCCACCGCGACCGGCGCCGCCGAATCCCATTCGTACTGCCCCCCGGCGTGCACGTAGATCTCGGCGCGGCCGGTCACCACGGCGGCCACCTTGGCCCCGGCCGATCCCATCTCGACCAGTTCCCCGCCGACGGCGTCACACACCCGGACGGCCACCGCCGGCGGCCGGGTGCGCGAGACCAGGATTCGCGGGGTGGCCGGTGGTTGCGGCCGGGCCGGAACCGCCGGCGTGGCCAGGGTGACCCCGCGGCCGGGTAACGCCACCGCCCCGGCGACCAGGTCGCCGCGCTCCCACAGTGCGACGTGCACCGCCCAGTCGTCGCGGCCGGCCTCGGAGAACTCGCGGGTTCCGTCGAGTGGGTCGACGATCCACACCCGCTCGGAGCGCAACCGGACCGGGTCGTCGGCGCCCTCCTCCGAGAGCACCGCGTCACCGGGTCGCAGCCGCGCCAACTCCGCCGTCAGATAGTCGTGCGAGCGTTTGTCGCCCTCGGCTTTGCGCTGCGCGGCCGGGGCGTCGGCCAGTTCGGTCCGCACCCCGAGCAGCAGCCGTCCGGCGGCGGTGGCCAGCCGGGCGGCCAGGTCGTGATCGCTCACGACCGGGACTCCAGCAGGTCGATCACCTGCTGGGCGAGTTCGACCGGACTGTGGTCCGGGGTCAGCCGCAGGTCGGGGTTCTTCGGCCGCTGATACGGGCTGTCGATCCCGGTGAAATGGGTGATCTCGCCCCGGCGGGCTTTGGCGTACAGACCTTTGGGGTCGCGGTGCTCACAGTCCGACAGCGGGGTGTCGACGAACACTTCGAGGAACTCGATACCGGCCTCGGCGTGGACCGTGCGGGCCAGGGCGCGGTGTTCGGCGAGCGGACTGATCGCCGGCACCAGCACGGTCAGGCCGGCATCGGCCATCAGGGTGGCGATGTGGGCGAGTCGGCGCAGGTTCTCGGCGCGGTCGGCCATCGAGAAACCGAGGTCGGCGTTGAGGCCGTGGCGCAGGTTGTCGCCGTCGAGGATGTAGGCCGGACTGCCGTGTTCGAGCAGCATCTGTTCGGCCAGCACCGCCACCGACGACTTTCCCGAACCCGACAGCCCGGTGAACCAGACGGTGCGGCCCTTGGTCAGCCGGTCACCGACAATCGACTGGTGCCGCACGGTGTTGGGTGAGGATCCGCGGGTGGCGGCGGGCACGGTGTCGCGCACCATCCCGGCCGCGACGGTGACGTTGGTGTCCGGGTCGATCAGGATGAACGATCCGGTGGCCGGGTTGCGGGTGTATTCGTCGAGCAGCAGTGGCACCTGGGTGCGCAGGGTCACCCGGCCCAGTTCGTTGATCTTGAGCGCGGTGGCGCTCTTATCGCGGTGCAGGGTGTTGACGTCGAGGCGGTAGTCCAGCGCGGCGACCCGGGCGCGAGTGGTCCGGAT
>Ga0209986_10000560_pt1 | contig 36014 bp, 35 predicted proteins | sample BlataG_FD_183168 | JGI IMG/M metagenome (GOLD analysis project Ga0209986, IMG submission 183168) | Deep subsurface microbial communities from Black Sea to uncover new lineages of life (NeLLi) - Black_00105 metaG (SPAdes) (version 2) | ecosystem: Environmental > Aquatic > Marine > Oceanic >... | reverse complement strand
CCTCCACCGCTACCGGCAGTTCCTAACGGACTCTTAGTACCACCATTACCGCCGCCGCTAGGTTCGCCCGGAAACGAATTTGGTGGAGCCCCACTACCACCAGCACCGCCGACTCCAGAAATACCACTTGTGCCACTCATGCCTGGAATACCATTTTTCCAGGTACCAATACCGGCACCACCTGGTATATTCGGACCTAGGTTATCGCTAGCACTGCCGCCACCGCCGCCACCGTAAAATCCGATACCGCCAGGACCACCATCATCACCTTGAGCGACCGGTTGCCCGCCACCACCACCGCCGCCAGAAGCTCTAATTAAAAGTCCTGATATACTACCAGTAACGGTTGTGGTACCGCCGTTACCACCATTGGAACCATTGCCAGTGGTTCCAATGCCAGGTAAACCTCCAGCTCCTACAACTATAGTTAAAATTTCACCAGGTACTAACGAAACTGTTCTCTGCTGCCAGTCGCCAGAACCACCACCGCCGCCACCGCCACCATTGTTATTAAAAATTCCAGCACCCCCACCACCACCGCCACCACCACCACCGCCTTGCGCTACTAAAGTTAAAGTAACTACAGAGTTAGGTACCCGATATGTATTTGAAACTGCAGGATTATCAAATAGAGCTGATACAATTATAGGACCAGTAGGTCCAGTTGGGCACGGCATTGGACCGGTTGATCCGGTTACACCAGTTGGACCAATGACACCGGTAGGACCAGTGGTAGAAGCCCCTGTAGGACCAGTGGTACCCATAGTACCGCTTGGTCCAGTAGGTCCAGTAGGTCCGGTAGGTCCCATACCTGTGGGTCCAGTAGTTCCAGACAAACCAGTAGGACCAGTAAATCCAGTTGGTCCGCTAGGTCCACTACCTGTAGGTCCAGTGGTAGGTGAACCGGTAGGTCCAGTTTGACCCCGTGGTCCGGTGATTCCAGTTGGCCCGGTGATTCCAGTTGGTCCGGTAGGACCTGTAGGGCTAGTTCCAGTCGGTCCAGTCGTCTCAGCTGGACCAGTCGATCCGGTCTCACCAGTTGGGCCAGTTTCGCCGGTGGGGCCAGTTTCACCAGTAGGTCCAGTTTCTCCTGTGGGCCCAGTTTCGCCAGTTGGTCCGTTGGGTCCAGTTTCGCCAGTGGGTCCAGTTTCTCCTGTGGGTCCAGTGGGTCCAGTTTCGCCTGTGGGTCCAGTGGGTCCAGTTTCACCAGTTGGTCCAGTTTCGCCTGTGGGTCCAGTTTCACCAGTTGGTCCAGTGAGTCCAGTTTCACCAGTTGGTCCAGTCTCACCCGTGGGTCCAGTTTCGCCTGTGGGTCCAGTCACTCCTGTGGGTCCGGTCTCACCTGTGGGTCCAGTCTCGCCTGTGGGTCCGGTCTCGCCTGTGGGTCCGGTCTCGCCTGTGGGTCCGGTCTCACCAGTCACTCCTGTGGGTCCAGTTTCGCCAGTGGGTCCGGTCTCGCCTGTGGGTCCGGTCTCGCCTGTGGGTCCAGTCACTCCTGTGGGTCCAGTCACTCCTGTGGGATCAGTGGTCCCAGTTTCACCTGTGGGTCCAGTCACTCCTGTGGGTCCAGTCACTCCTGTGGGACCAGTGGTCCCAGTTTCGCCTGTAGGACCCGTCTCACCCGTGGGTCCGGTTTCTCCTGTTGGACCCGTCTCTCCTGTGGGGCCAGTGGTCCCAGTTTCGCCTGTAGGACCCGTCTCACCCGTGGGTCCGGTTTCTCCTATTGGACCCGTCTCTCCTGTGGGGCCAGTGGTCCCAGTTTCGCCTGTAGGACCCGTCTCACCCGTGGGTCCGGTTTCTCCTGTTGGACCCGTCTCTCCTGTGGGGCCAGTGGTCCCAGTTTCACCGGTCGGTCCAGTTAAACCGGTACCACCGGTAGCTCCAGTCGGTCCTGTAGGACCAGTAGCTCCGGTAGAACCGGTTTGGCCAGTAACTCCAGACGGCCCAGTATCACCAGTACCACCGGTAGCTCCGGTCGGTCCTGTATGACCAGTATCTCCGCTAGGACCAGTAGCTCCGCTAGGACCAGTTGGACCAGTAGCTCCGCTAGGACCGGTTAATCCCGTTGGTCCAGTAAAGCCAGTAGGACCAGTAGCTCCGGTAACTCCGCTAGGACCGGTTGATCCCGTATTCCCAGCCGGACCAGACAATCCTGTAGGACCGGTAGCTCCAGTAAAACCAGTTGGGCCAGTAGTTCCGCTAGGACCGGTTGATCCCGTTGGTCCAGTATTGCCTGGTGGACCCTGGGAACCGGGTGGACCTGTATCTCCAGTATTGCCTGGTGGACCCTGGGCACCAGGTGGACCTGTATCTCCAGTCGGGCCAGTAGACCCTTGAGGGCCGGTTGGACCTGTAAAAGACATACCAGTAGGACCCGTCGGGCCAGTAGACCCTTGAGGGCCGGTTGGACCTGTAAAAGACATACCAGTAGGACCCGTGACATTTGGACCGGTAGGGCCAGTAGATCCAGTAGGTCCTGTATTTCCGTCGCCGGTGGCTCCAGTGGCTCCAGTAGCACCGATAAATCCCAAAAGATTTGTTGGCCCAGTTGCGCCAGTAGGACCGATTACACCTGGATTACCGGTAGGTCCTGTATCACCTGTAGATCCCATAGATCCAGTAGGACCAGTGGTACCACCTGAGGGTCCCGTAGGTCCGGTTAAACCGGTTGGCCCGGTGGGACCTACAATGTCTATAGGTCCCGTTGGCCCTGTGGGAGCCACAATAATAATCTTACACCTATCACATTCAGTAACATTATGCTTAGCACATGGTATTTTGGAATGTTGTCTTTTATGCTTTCGGCTACGACGGTTATAATATCCACCTATAGATTGTTCGTTATCATCATAATGACGATAACTCATCCTATTTATTACAATCCTGTAAATTTGAGCGAATAACTTGATTCTAGAATCAAGTTAACGAATAGTTTTGATATTTACCGTTCATGGTATGGGTTAATTAGGATCTTCGTACAGTTCTTTTAATAGTTTGCCTTTTCGATTATTTCTGAGCCAACGTTTTAGTGACGCCCTAATATCACTATAGTCGACTGACCTGGATCTAGATCTATCAGTAAGCCATGACTTGAAGTCTCTAGGGTGATTTCTTTCAAATTCAACCATATCATCGTGATCTGCAGCTTGAATCATCTCTCTAATCTTTTTACGTTTTACGTCTTCACTGACGAGATCTTCAACTTTAGGCCGGAGGGAGATAATAGCCCCTATTACTTTGTAATAAATCTCAGCCATAAGATCTTCATGTGGACCGGATTGGGTAACTGGGCCCTTCGTGGTTATCGTGAACGTATGTTCCTTCTTAGTTTTAGCATTTCTCCAGATTTTATTTACATACTCTTCGGGTACATCGAATGGGGCTGAAATTTTAACCCTCCTAGTACTGTCATTTTGATATGTAGATATGCATCCTTTATAAAAATCACAACTGTTAAACAAATTTGACAGATTTCGTTGCAATCTGAAATTTAGCACATAGAACCCCAGACCATAGTTATAATTGACCATAGACCTAGCTACTTCTTTGTAAGTCAAAGACTTTTCAGTCACTTTAATATCCGGATTGTTGATCAGGTTTTCGACGATATCAAATATATGCTCAATATAACAGTATTGATACCCATGAAATTTAGCTTCTGCGATTTTGGGACCCAAAATCGCATAAATTTTAGGGTCAATCTGATTCCACGGTCCAGTCGGGATATTAATGGATTCAAATCTCGTCATTATTATATCGCCATGCCCACCGCTGTTTAGGTTTGGTTTAAATATCGTCTCAACAGGTCCTTTAGACTGTAATCTTAACACCCCGATGGTTTTAAGACTTTTCTGGGGTTTAGATCTCATATACTCAACAAAATCACAGACCTCGTTAATAAGAATTATAAGATAGTCAATCGCTTCAATCACCATTTCGTCAGATGTCGAACCACACATCTGAATCTTGGAAGTTGATAATTTTAGATTAATATTCTTAACGCTAGTAACGATATCCATAGTTACTGCATTTTTGAAGGCGCCACCGGTACATCTTAAACCTCTGAAATATTTACCTATTTTCGGAAACTCAAATCCTGCCGCTACAATGTTACCGACTTCCTCTTCGAAGTATGGCAACTGGATCTTTTTGTTCTTACCGTTCTTCTTTACAAAATTATCCGGGTGAGGATCCCATTCGCTTTTATATTCTTGAGGGTTAACTGATCTAATCAGACAAAATATAGCAGCTTTGTTGACTTCTGAACTCAATATCACGGTTTGAGTCATAGTAGTTACTTTGAATTTGTCAAAGTTGGGCATTTCGACGTTAACAGTCTTAGAAATACCTTCGGTTTCACTCAAATCTCCGGAATAATAATCTGGATTTGGTAGTGTTACTTTGACCATATCATCATCAATCGGGGATACCTCCATATTTTAAAACTTTAAGATCTTTGTGAAATGTTTTAAGTATGTTCATTTTCAAACTTAAACGTCATTTTGAAATATAAACCGGACCGGTTTATGATGTCTTAAATACTCTGAAAACATTTAAAACTGATATTTTTAAGGTCTGTTTGTAGGTTACAAACCTAGACATAAAATGCTGTCCCGAGCTGATTTATTAGAAAAGGTGAACCAAGGACTATCCGTGAAACAGATATCTGATCAAATCGAGGGTATCACTCTTAATCAAATTAGATCGCTAGTTGAAGAGTACGATCTAGAAAGTTGTCTCCATGATAGATCACACTACAGGTGGACAGACGACGAAATTGATCAATTGGTATCAGAATGGTTAACCGAACCTCAACCTTCGATTGAAGATGTGGCAAAAATTCATAAACGATCGGTAGGTGCGATAAGCACCCGGATTAAATATTTGATAAAGTCAGGTCGCTTAGCTCCATCTGCCAAACCACATAACAAATCTAAGAAATGGAAATTCGAAGAAATTGGCCAACTCAAAAAGTTGGTCGAACAGGGTAAAGATTGGTCAGAAATTGCTAGTACTCTCGACAGATCCGAGTCTTCAGTTAAAACTAAGTTTCAAAAAGAACAGAGACGTGCTGCTAAGAAATCTAAGGACGACGTCGTCGAGATCATGATATCCGGTAGTGGTCTTAACACTTGTATCAAAATACCAAGAGGAAAAGTAAACATTGCCATCCCTTCATTCGGATGGGAAACTACTGTCTCCGGTTCTAAGTAGCGAAAATTAAACCCTATATCAGTATAGGGTTTATAATAATGTTTATGCATAATGGACACAGTCTATGAACATTAACTGACAAAGTCTATCTTTGAGGCTCGAAAATTTGAAATTAATGGGTATATCAATGGGTTCATTGGATTCAGGTAAATCTGATAGTGGGCTTAATGTTAATATTTTTTGACCAACCGAGATATAAGATTTTTTAAGAATATTAACATCAGTTGTTGTTAACGGTGAATTTTTACCATCTTTGATTTTACCGACAGCACATAAAAGTCCACATTTTTCGATTACGGCAATAGTACCTGATATACCAGATAAACCTCCAGTTACGAACCATACGTTCGATTCTGCGGCATTTGTAAATCTTAATTCACACATTATCCCGATTTTTTGTCGGCAACCTGTAAATACCACACAATTATTTATTATGTTTTGACATTTTTATTGAATCGCCCAACGAAAATGATTTTTGGAGTATTCGTAATTTCACGCAAATGGTCGTTCAAACGGTGATTACAATGATTTATACAGAAAATGCACCACAAGTTATCGGTATCACCGGAGAACTAACTGGGACTCAGTTTCAAATTTTACGCGAAGGCATTGGCGCGGAGTTCGATAGTGACGCAGTCGTAAGGGTGAATATGATCCTTGGCGAACTTGACGGATTATGGGACCCAGATTTTTACGATCAGCAGATTGAACATATAATTGAACCTGACAGAATAATAAATTTGGACGATACTAACTGGCCTCAGCATCCGGTAAATACGTTCACGTATATCATCGAATAAAAAACCATCACTGGTGATGGTTTTAACCTGGGAAATTTACAGATCATCTTTGAGACTTTTTGTAACTGGACCTTGTAGTTCCCTAATTTTAACTTCACGCAATCGAGTGCGACCGGTTTTGTAGAATTCAATACCATAACTACAAGGAATGCTATTAGGTAGTCCGTCGTGATACGGTGACAATTCGCCATGATAGTTAAGACCATACCAATTACCATCTTCAATATAGTAACCGCTGCGAACGTCCTTCACTGATACTTTAACGAAATCAATATCTTTAGAATCAAACATTACTCTGATACCTCTAGCGATTCCATTTTCAGAGACTATACAACTGATGTCACCGTTCTTGAACAAGATAGCTTTACTATTGGACACATTAACCCCGATACAATCAGCGCCTCTATACCCAGGTACTTTTTGAGCGTCATGTGATATACTGTAATCTCCACTATATTCATCATTACCTAATTTCCCAATATTCGTCAAATCTCGAACACAAAAGTTTTCGACTAGACCGTCAACGACCCCGTCAATTCTGAGTCCAATAACACCTTTGTTCATATGAAACATACCATCTCCGTTACATTTCCATCTCAAATGGTATCTACCTGAACGGTGGCCGTGAGTGGCCCAATCTACAATATCTTGAGTGATACCAAAGGTGCCGTATTTAATACCTAAACGATTGATGGGTCTGGCCATCGCGATTTGCAGATGACTTAGTAGAGTACCGTGATAGTACCTGTCATCGGGTCCACCCCCGTGTGATACTTGGTCGAACTGGAATACTGCCCCGGCCGGTCCTGATTGGACTTTTTCGCCACTAGCAGTTACTACTCCCGGGATCTCTTTAACATTACTCTTAATATCAAAGATTTTAACGTTTTCGATATGCAAACCGGTAACCAGTTGCTCTTCGGGTACATCACTCATAAATTCATCCACAGCTGGGCCCAGTGGATGAATCAAGATACCATAAGCATTACCATCGACTAGCCCGGTATCATTATGGTATAACGGGTCTGTAGTTTCGCCGGTAGTCATAATTTCACGGAATACACTCTTGATATTCTCGTGTAAATTACCGTTAGCTTTCAGTATTTCCGCCATTTCAAACGGTGTAAACTGATCTCCATATTGGTACATAAAAGCTTCAGCCAACTGTACAGTAAATTGAGCTGCACTATAAGTACCCATGACTGGAATATCTTGACGATTAGGACCAGCCTTAACATCTCTAATTGTTATACTATGGCCACCGTTTAGACTGATCGGTGACACTGTAAAATCTCTAATTTGTAGGTTTTCAATCAACACTTTGCTGGCACCGTTTCCATGGATCCCGTGATGACTACTGAGTCCTAAACAACCGTTTTTAATCACGACCCGGCAAGCTGATTTTAAGATATTAACAAAATCAGCTGGGCCTTTCTTGGGTACGAAAGGCGTATTACACAATTCAATATGCGAATAAAAAGCTTGCATTAGGGCATGGTCTTTACCCTGTTTGATTTCAAAACCATTCAGATCTAAACATACATCTCGGCATTCAATCGTAATTCCAGCAAAGAATCCTAGTACAAACGGTTTTCCAGCGTATTGAGTATCTTTGGCGTACGGTAAACATCCATTCTCAATGTTAGGCGCAAACGTAATATTTTCAGTTAGATAGTAATAACCGGGTTCAGTGATTCTGACCGTACCTCGGTCAAAGTTCTTCTGGGAAAGTCTTATTCTATGTTTACGATACAGGTACCGACACATCGCGTCTAGTTCGTCAACTAGACCCATATTTGTTGATTGTTAGAAAAAACTCGAAAATGATATTTCTTAATAGCAAATGCTCCCGTTATTAAAGACGGCCAGCTTTACTTACAGATATACCAAATATGGACAAGAAGGAACAAACTATCAAACAAGCCACCGAGTGTTACGAGAAGCCTCTTAATCGTATATTCATAGTTGAACCGACTGAAGAAGATTTCGAACAAGCCGCGCGTGCGATAAAAGCGTTAAACCCTCTAATGATAGGACTTGACACCAAGACTCAACAAGGATCTTCGATGGCGTCAGTGGTCACATTAGGACTCAGTGGTGGTCCTACATACATATTTCCGGTGAAGCAATACTCCGATAATCATGAAAATATGTCAGATCAACTCAAAGCTGTCCTACAAACGCCTCATATTATCAAATGTACATTTGATACAGTTGCTAGGAGTCAAGCCCTGCGTAACTATGGTATCACGTTGGATGGTTGCATCGATATTCGGTGTACCGCTAGAGTTAGAGGCTTCCGTAAAACCGGAGTTGAAGGGCTCACTGCGGCGTTATTCAGAACCGCGTACCACCGGCATCCACATAAACGACAACGGAAGAAATATATGCAAGCGAAATGGGAGGAGAAAATATCCTCAAATATGGCCGAATATGTAGCCAGTCGAGCTCATCTCACGATCAGGATCTATGTTGCATTATGTGAATTACCGATACAACCATATCAACCTTCAGGTTGATAAATATCGTCAGCTGTTCAAAAAACCCATGCCCAGCATGGGTTTTGAATTAAACTCCAAAACTGTTAATAGTAGCAAGAGTATCAATTTCACCTCTTATCAATGGATGTTCACTTTCAATTTCATCGTCACCCGAGTCTAATTTTTCAGATCTATCTAGAATATAATATACTAATATACCTAGTAGTGTCCAAAAAACGGCGTAAATGAAGGTTACCAAAATCTCACCATTCAAATCTTGGAGTTCTTTGTCAGTAAGATCACGTTGTCGAGCTATTTTCGACCATAAACTTAAAAATACGTTATACCAAGATAATACCACAAAGAAAAAAATAGCAGTAAGAATCACAATCCACACGTTGAATATAGAATGATAATCATGAACAGTGCTAGTAAAAGGATGCGCAGATTGTCCAAAAATGCCACCATGAATACCCCCAATATTAGCACTCATAATTTTAAAGTGTGTTGTAAAAACTAACAAATTATGATTTTAATACTTAACTGCTAGTACGAACACTGTGATCAAAAATAAGAAGAAGATCACAATAATACTGATGGTGATTATAGTTTCTTTAAATTGTTCTGACGAGGTCTGGTCCATCTCGAATTGTTCGAACGGGTTATCAATTGGATCTTGACAGTTTACAGGTAGAGTTCTGGGCATAGATGACTGGTCTTCTTTAGGATTAGTCCTAACACATGTACTTTGACCACACAGCTGAGTTATATCTACGTCCCCACCTAAACTTGAGTTTATGATTTCGATATCTACATCTGAGATTACACATTGACAACTACTTTTACCTGAACAGTTACCACATAACTGAACAAAATTTATATTACCAGCTACCTGTGATTCAGCCAACGCAATTGTAATGTCGTCCATAATACATATATTCTGTTTACATCGGAGGACATCATTTCGGGATGGTGTTGGTAGTTTAATCGCATTTATTTGAGAACACATAGGTGTACATTCTTTAGTAATTTCAAAGTCGTTAACATACGTTGCATATTGAGCATCTGGCATATAACAACCACACCAGCTAATTAATTCCGGATTGATCGTTAATTCTTCATTTGTAACATCCGCACAAATATCTGGAAGTTTTGTTTCGCACAATCCGGGTACAGTTCTACATATTGTACCCAGCGTGTTTTGAAAATCGCTATACCCGGGAAATCCCGGCGAAGATCCTATCTCAAAACCCTGTGCGTTATATTTACCAAATGCGGTAAATAATAAATCTTGAGCCCATGTAAACCCATCGGGGTTTATAAAAAATTCACCTCCCGGGGGAATACCAGAAGCCACTGATGGAGTGAACGGGTTAAGAAACAAATTCCGGTTTAAAGCGTATATACAAGGTGGTAATCCTCTAGTAATATCACTAGCAGTTGTCCAACGTTCAGTCCACTCAGTCGAATCAAACGGTAGGTCAAGTCCCAAACAAAAATCATCGACTTGTACTTGACATGCATTATTTGTGACATTTCTAAATCCGGGATCACAAGTCTTTGACTTGGCATCGGTTTGAAAACAATACTGATTGATGTTTCCAAAGTCGTAATCACGGAGACAGCAGATAGCAGGATCACCGTTATATGCTACTCTGGAACACTGAATCTCTCGAGTTAAGTTAAAACCACCTTCTGGACACTTACCACACCCATTAGCAAATGTACCGTCATCGGGACATTTAGGAAAGTGCTTAGGATCAGCTAATACCCATTCATCATCTCCTAGACTGCTACAAATTCCAGATATAAACGCTTTAGCATTTTTGAATGTTAAACAAGTACAAGAATTGGGTATGGTTCTTGTCACAAATCCTTTACCGCTACCTTTTACACTCGGATTTGGAGTTTCGCCAGTGCATATATTACTAGTATCAGGTTTTAACGGAACGCATGATTCTAACGACGTCATTTAGAATCTTTGTGACGTTTTTTAAAATGGACTAAAAACGCGATTCGGATGGATGAAACAAACCGAATGGCTGGTTATAATTACGGTGCTTGTTATTTTGATATTACTAATTACATTTCTAGCGATCCGCCAGAGTTTTGTATTAGTCAGTCCTGAAAATTGTCCAAATGTTTTCGGACAATATGGTGTTAGACCTGATACCAGTGGTGTAGCTCTTAAATCTTGTGGTAATAATAACAGTTCAGAATGTACGTTTCAGGCGACTACACTATCTCAAGCCGTTGAATCTTGTAATGCTCGAGCCGATATTTGTACTGTATTTAGTTTTGATTGTACTAGCAATACCGTAATATTTGTAGATCCAAATCAATCATATACCGAAAGTCGGGGCACAGATCTATACACTCGACAGACTTCGGCTGATACTTCTTGACCTGAATGTCTAAGTTACATAATTTAATTCACTCATTTACAAAAATGAGTGTTACAGTAACAGGTATAGAAACGATTGAAGATAACGAATCTCTGTCGGATGTAGAAGTAGGTGTTATTGAGGATCCGGATTGTACACCTACCGGAATAACCGAAAGTTTTGAAGAAGGCGCGTTATCAGTTACCGAAACCGATATTCAACATCAACAACAAAAATTAGAGCTTCGATATGCTAGGTCCGAACTTAGTAATTTAATGAAAGAAGCTAGACGTAAAGGTTTTTGGGCTAAAATTAAAGCTGAAATATGCAGAGTTGTTAATGTAATATTTTTAGTGTTAATTGGAGTATCCCAAGCCGGAATATTTACAGTAGCTTCGTATTACCACCAGAAAGAGGATCTACCAGTGATGGTAATATCAGGTATCGGCACCGCTATTACAATTGTATACGGGGTAATTGGTCCTGGTTCTAGGGGTAGTTATTACAAGCAAATAAGTGTGCGTTTACGTGGTATGTACCGCACTGCACGTGAAAGTCTGGTCAAAATGAATAATAGTGAAGATATGATTGATCTCGTAAATATGAACATGGCAGAGATGGATAAAATGGATCTGAATATATACGCTATGGGTATTGGAAATACAGCAGCTATACCTGGCGCAGATGGTTAAAAATAATTTGAGCAGTGAACACTGCTCAAATAGTCTTATACGGTAACAATCTTCGAAATTTTGTTAGATTTAACTTTGGATATCTCAAGTTTTGTTTTAACAGTACCCGTACCGATCCGGGTTCTTAAAACTTCTAGATTATCCTGTATACGACGACCGTTAGGGGCCAAGAAATGAGCACATAACCAAGAACCCGCAAAATAGGCTCCGATGAATATAATTAGACCAACTGCTACCCATTCGGCCGGTCTCGGAATTCGACCTCTCATGAAATATACAACACAATAACCAACTAAAATGGCGATGATCAATGCCCGACGCCATACCACAAATCCTGAGTTAGTTTCAACCATCATACTTAATTTATCTATAAATACATCAATTGAGTCACCAGATTCTGGTTCGGCTTGCCGGACTTCACATTCTTTATCACCAATACAATCATGTTGTAATAACTCTGACCAAAACAACGCCATCATAACGATGAATACCACCACTAGAAATAGTAAGGTACTGATTTCAAGTACATCCGGGTTATTTGGCATTTTAATTAATTCCAAACAATATAAATATGGAATTAGACGATTTGGTTTATGAATATCCAAGTATACGAGATGATAACTTCCAAGCTAAGATGTCTTTGAAGTTAGAATTTTTAGAATTAGCATCTTCAATTAAGGAACCGACACCAGAACGAGGTCAAGCTTACAAACATCAAGAATTAATTAGAAGATTCATGCTAGTTCTGGATAGGCTATTAATGATACACGAAACCGGTACCGGTAAATCTTGTGCTGTATTCAGAGCCACTGATTTATTTAATCCTGATTTTATTAGTAGATATCGTCCGCCGTCAGAAATTTCAGCGTTGTCAGCTGCGTTAGCTGATTACGTAACTGCATATATCCGACCTCAAAAGACTCATATCAAGAAAACTATTATTCTGACTAACGGTAAAACCCTAGCTGACAATCTAAAACGGCAGTTCGTATGTGTATGTAGTTACAAATTTGAGACCGATAAAGTTAAAACTGCCGAAACTAAGTCTAGACAGAAAAACGTTGTAACTAGATCCCTACAACCGTTTTACGAATTTCAAACCTACCGTAAATTTGCTAAAGGTGTCAAAGCTGCCAGCAGAATTACTGTTGACGATAACGGTAATATGGTAGATATTGACATTCCGGAATCTATAATTGGGGTCTATTCTAACACTATGTTTGTATTAGAAGAAGCTCATAACTTGAGAACCGAGTTTGACCCTAGTGATAAATACGCTACTGAAGAATATCCGGACGTAGCCGATGAAGACGATAAACTCGCGTTATCAAACAAATCTGAAGTGTATTTGATATACCGGAAATTATTTGAATCGATTCGCCGAGCTAAAATCATCGCAATGACGGCCACACCAGCGGTAGATAACCCCGATGAGATCAGAAATTTGTTGAATTTGCTACGTCCGGTCGGTGACAAAATTATCACTCCGTTTAGAGATCTTACTGATCACGAAATGGAAGCTATTGCTAGGCGATATTTTAATGGTTATGTTAGTTATGTTAGATCACTAGACAGTGGTGTTCATATTGAAACTCAAGGATTTCAATTACATACTGAGACTGACGAGCCATTAAAAACTAAAATTTATCCATTAGCGATGCAACCGTTTCAGGAACAAGTGTACCTAAATTCTACGAAACTATTAGTTGATACTAAGAAACAAGCCGCTAGATTGTCAGAGCGGCAAGCGGCTAGTTTTGTGGGACCTGATCGTAGTTACAAAGCTAAAAACCTTACTAATTTTATGAAAGTTAAGGAGACTACAACTGTTAACCCTAAAGACGGTAGTGTTAAAATTAAGAAAACATTAATACCTACCGCTGAATTTAAGTCAAATCTCCAAAATCCGGAACAAAGGGCTCAAATGTCTGCTAAATACAATTTTTTATTAAATCTAGCCAACGAAACGTTCGACGAGAAAGGTATCGGATATGCTTTCTTTGATTTTGTGGGTACTGGTGCCAATATAGCTTCAGAATTCTTTGAGGCTAATGGCTGGGATAAATTTGACACCAAAAGATCAATGTTTTCAACCACCAGTATATCTAAATCCGGATTTTGCGGAGTTCAAGACAAAGAAAGTTTGGAACCGAGTATAAAACCAGCCAAGCGATTTGGTGTATTCACTGGAGGTGTAGATCCCTTTTATATGCTAGAGGCTCTTAATAGTCCTCAAAATGCCTATGGCCGGTACTTAAAATGGATATTTGCGTCACCAGTGTCAGCCGAAGGTGTAAGTTTCAAAGACGTTACTACGATTGTACTTATTAATGGCGCTTGGAATATGACAGGAACTCTACAACGCACTGGTCGGGCTATACGTTCTGGTGGTTGGGATCAGCTAATCAAAAAGATCAAACAAGAGACTGGTCGAAATCCAAACATAAAAGTTAAGATCTATCAACTAGCTACATATACACGAGAATCGTATAACCGATTTGCTAGAAGTGGATTTTGGCAAGCGCCACCTTTACAGATAGAAGGTAAAGCTGTCAGAGGGTATGAGATGTTCTCAATTGACGCCGCAATTTACAGAGAAGCCGAACGTAAAGACCGCAAAATTCAAAAGGTTATGAAATATCTTAAATGGTCGTCAATCGACTGTATTATTCATAGAATTCGTAATCAACGATCTACTGATGTCCCCGGTTCTTCAATCTGCCATTATGACGAAGACTGTGAGTATGGTTGCATGGACGATAGTTATTTTCTAACGAAAGGTGATACCCTTGATGAGTTTATCAAGAATTCAGTGCAATTAGATAGTTATTTAGTGCTATACTCATCTAAAATCGTAGATCGGATAATTGACACCATCACAAAACTGTTGTATGTTAGATCTGAATTTTTGACGTCTGATATAGTTGACTTATTGGTTAATTTGTTTGGTACTGATCCCGAATATTATGACATACTAGGCCGATATCTAACTGAAGATCGAACGGTTGAATATTCCCGAAAATTAGTTGATCTAGCTATCGAAAAGATCATAAACCGACACCAAACTATGGTTGACCGGTTCGGGTTTATTAAATATATTGTTGAAGACCAGTCGCTGATAAAACTATCTTCAGATTTTCCGACAGTTACTGAAACCAGATTTGATCAAATTCCGCTTTCAGGGTACGCTTCAATGTTAATTGCAAATGAGCGTTCGGAACTGTCGTCGTACATTAAGGAATCCAAAAAGCCAGCTTCAGATTTGCTATCATCGGTACTCGAAAATCCTGAAAATCAAGATTTCGATACCCTGGTCCGAAACTTGTCCATGTTAGAATTGGACGTTCAGAATGAAATTTTAGAATTGGCGTACTTACAACAACCCACTGACAATAATATAATTAAGCGTATCCTCGAACGTTATAAGATGTTCATATTTAACCTACCAGAACTAAGTGCTAGTTTTACGAATAGTTTGGATGGTAAAATCAGCAGAATTGAGATCAAAGACGATAATGTTGGTCGCTTGATAAATCGGGATGTAATAACATACCCGGGTGCCCCTAATTTCATAATAAATACGTTTCCGAGTTATGGCAGAACTGTATCCGGGACCCCAGCCAGTACCAAGTTTAATTGGATGTCAAATTTCCTAAATCCTAGATTTATGCGAATTTTACAACCGGAATCGGACAAATGGCGCAATACTACTGAATCTGAAAATTTGGGATATAATCAAGTAATACAAGCATTTTTTATAAATCTGCTGTATAATGAATACGCGGCTCTCGGAAGATTTACAGTTGTTTATAATTACGCTAACGACAACATATCAATAATTGACACTGGCAAGATTAGCTTAGAGACTGCTAAAAATTCTAAGGAACTTGGTAGGGGTAAATCCTGGAAATCATGGTCAGTTCCGGCGCTAGCATATATATCAGCAAATTTAGGAGTTGATATTAACGATATTATAGATGGACATGCTAACCAGGAGTTAATAACTAAAAGATGGAATGACGGTACAATTACCGACGATGAAATTAGGTCATTCATCAAAGGTTCAGAAGATTTAAAGAAAGGCCTCTCAGATCTGGGTGATATTGATAGCTTAGTCACTCGCATGAGTGATAACGAGTTGAGATATGTATATGCTTTTGGCAGTGAAACCTATCGAAAATTAAAAGATCGTTTTCCGGATCCTATCATGAGGTCAGCAATCGGTCTCGATCGAATTATCTATATTTAAACAACACAATTGATTGCAAAAATATCATAATTTGGATTTATCAAAATACTTATTGATGGATATCCCTGTGATTAAATTTGGATCTTTAGATCCCGGCGTCGCTGACGAGTTAGATTCAGAGATACCAGACATCGAAGCCGCCATTGATGAATTATCCCGACTTGGCAAAAACCGCGACTTTCGAAAAGACAAACCGTCGTATACAGTTGGCGATAGACTCTGGGTTCTAGATCAAAATTTTAAAATACCATTGCTGGCAACCGTAACATCCGTGTCTACTAATGAAGCATTTTTTAAATATGACGGCCGGCCAAGCGAAACTTATACCACCAGAGATCATAGTATCCAAATAATCGTGAAACAAGCTGATAAAGTTTACCCGTCTAACTTCAAAAATGCATTGAAAACTCTATGGGGAAAAATAATAATACGTAAGGTCAAATTTGTAAACCGGCCCGGTAAGGGTTTCATAAAATATTATGATGGTAGGACCGATGATAAGGTCGAATATTCGTCAAAAGACGAGGTTTGCAAATTATTATCAGATACTGCGAGTTTACAACAAATTGTTAGACATGAATCCCAATACTACGGATTCACAACCAAAGAAGTACTGTACCCAAACGATAAATATGGTGATATTGAGTTTTTCTTCGGTAACGACAATAATGGCCAAATAACTCAGGATGTTGATTGGTCTCTTTTTGACGTTCCTATGGGTCTGTCCCCTCTAAAAGAGCGTAAACCGCCACCGCTTAACGATAAACTAATTTGTGGGATTCCTGAAAAATCTAAAATGGGGAATCAACTTAGTCGGTGGATATCTTGTTCACGACAATTTGTATTTTTCTGGGAATACATAATGGGATATTCCGATAGAAGTCCTAAAACGTTAATAACTGAAGTCACCAAACCCAACCCAGAGCACCCTAAATATAATATGCTTAGAGATATATTCGAACATTTAGATACAAATATTGCAGCTAGATTATGTATCGAAACTTCTTTGGTCAGAGAAGTTTCTACAGAATTGCGGAAAGCGAAGGAGATATTAGACGAAGCTGGTATTGTCCAGTGGGTAACTACTGATAATAAAGAATTGGGTATTCAAATTTCAGATGCCGCCAAAATGTATATGAAAGCCATGACTACGGTATACGGTATACCTAAAAAATATCAACTCTTTCCGGACCAACCTCTGGAAGATTAATTTGTAAAACCATCAGTAGTGATGGTTTTCTGAACACTATTAGTAGTGTTAGTTTAGTCCAATTATCACAGTATGTTATACTCGTACCGTAGATAACTAGTATATAGGAATACTCCGGTTGGACCACTAGGAATACTCATAGTATTTTCGGATACAAACCCGGTAAATAAATTAAATGGGGGTGTCAGATCATTAGCTAAATTGTTAGTTCTTGGTAATATAGCTACATCTTGGGCGTCAAATTGATCACTAAGATTAGCAGGTCCAACTCTAAGATTGCCATCACCGACTGGGTACCTAGCTGAAGTTACTGCTGGTTGAGGTACAGTTGGGAATAGATCAGTATTTATAACTACCCCATCAATTTCAATATCGGAAGCTTCGGGATTAGAAGCAGTACCGCTTATTAAGACTACCCATTCAAACATATTGGTACCGGTAGGTCCGGCCGGAACTCCAGATACTGGTAGCTGCCTACCAGCCGAATATTGAACATCTGACGTTACATCAAATGATCCATTAGTACTAGGTACAGATGTTGAAAAGTATGTCAAACTGACAGCACCGGTTACCCCGGTCGGACTTATATAAGTCCAAGATACACCAAGTCCAGTGTGTCCGGTTGGACCGGTCTCACCGGTAGGTCCAGTTTCACCAGTGGGTCCGGTGGGTCCAGTGGGTCCGGTCTCACCGGTAGGTCCAGTTCCACCAGTGGGTCCAGTATCACCTGTAGGTCCTGTGGGTCCGGTACTACCAGTTCCACCAGTGGGTCCAGTATCACCTGTAGGTCCATTAGATGGTCCAGTCGGACCTATATCACCGGTACTACCAGTTCCACCAGTGGGTCCAGTCTCACCTGTAGGTCCAGTGGATCCAGTGGGTGCTTTTGGTCCGACTGGACCCATTGGTCCATAGGGACCTGGTGGTCCCTGAGGTCCGGTCGGACCTCTTTTATAACACCTATCATCATATGGTCTACAACCATGGCGATGCATATTCCTTTTAATATAGGTTTTTAAAAGGGGTATTTGCATTCAAGAATGCAAATAACAACGATTAAAAGTTATACAGATTAAAATGTCGACCGGCCGACATAAATCTAGATCTAAAGATGATACCGTTAAGATACCAAAAATCGTGATGCAAACCTGGAAAAACAACCAGGTACCCTCGGAGTGGCAGCCGTCGCCGAAATCTATCAAAAAGTATATGCCTGATTGGGAGTATGTGCTAATGACTGATCAAATGAACCGAGAATTTATCGGAAAGCATTTCCCTGATTTTTTGCCGTATTACGATAATTTTCCTTACAATATCCAACGTGCTGACGCCATCCGCTATTGTTGGTTATACGTAAATGGCGGTATGTATATGGATCTAGATATTGAACTACAACACGATTTGTCGTCTTTATTTTACGACGATGCTAATATCTATTTGGTGGCTAGCGGTAACATTGGATCTTGTATTACTAATAGTTTCATGGCCAGCAAACCCAGATGTAAGGTATGGTTAGATATGATTGAATATATGAAGAAACCGTTGAAATGGTATCATCTATTAAAGCATTCAACGGTAATGTCGTCTACAGGACCAGTAGCTCTCAATCATGTAGTCAAAACTTCAGACACTTCTTATATCACATTACCAGCCACTTTACTGATGCCATGTTCAACCTGTGACATTAAATGTGATGTCAGTCAAGCTTGGATAAAACCACTGAAAGGGGGTAGTTGGAACGGTATTGATTCAATATGTGCGAATGCTGTTATGTGTAACTGGAAATCAATCGTGGTCGTACTGGTGATTGTAATCATTGTATTGATAGTGTTGTTCTTGATGTGGTACTACGGTTACTTTGAAAAGAAGGTCACCGAAGTTTAATCGCTGTAATGACTTTTAAAAACCAACCTCAGGTTGGTTTTTATTAATAGTACTTGATAATTTACCGGTGTTTATTTCGGCGTCTACATTCTATCATATATACATCTGCGGGTTGACCTCTAAGTCTATACTGATCTCGTTCATTAGTATTGATCATATCTTCAGATTCGGTTAGGTCCATGATTCTATCGACAAATTCATTTAGGGCCTGTTTAATTCTAGAAGGCGTATCCTTCTTATCAGACATGTTCTGATGGTTTTATACCGTTAGCTAAATGTGATGCGGTTTCGGTTAGCGACGGAATATCTACGGTTTTGGAGGCGTTTGACAATATGATATATGAGATCAGTTCTTGTTTAAACTTGAACAGTGTGTCGTCGAACGAACTTTTAAAACTTTCGAAATCCTTTTTCAGAATCTCTAAGTTTGATTTAACTGTTGTAACCTCAGTTTTAACATTAGCAACGTCCAACCGAATATTATTAAGATCTTCAGACTCAGTGACTTTAGTTGATAATTCAGCAAGTTCTTTATTCAATTCGTCAATCCTACCGGATAGCGTAGGTGGCATGATATTTGTTTAATATCAACTGTTTTTTAGACACCCACTCCGGAACTCTGAAAATGATTTTTTTCGATCAGCGATCGGGATGATTATGATTTGCTACACCACACGTACCGATCGTATTTGTTTAGATATGAATCTCAGTTTGCCTCCGCCTCCTACATCACCCTCTGATACCATTGCCGGATTGCCTGACCCGAGTACACTCTCTGAGACTACAGCACCCTCTGATATTTCTGATACCATTGCCGGATTGCCTGACCCGAGTACACTCTCTGGTACCGCAGCACCCTCTGATACCATTGCCGGATTGCCTGACCCTAGTACACTCTCTGAGACTACAGCATCTATTTTACATCCGTCAGTTGAGGATGTGCCTAAGAAGTTTATGGATGTACCCGGTGGTATGTCTAAAGGTAAAGACGGTATCTGGTACCGAAATCTACCAGTTAACCGTCCAGATGGCGTCCAGAAGATGGCGGTAACGCAGCCAGTCTCCCGACACCGAACGGTTTCTCGTTCCAGGAAGCCAAGTCCGCTTTACAGAAAGCGATCCGTAGGGCTCGCCCTAAAGAAGCGGTTCAGTGGGCTTTTGAAATGTTTTCGACAGAAACAGGTAATAACTCGGCTAAGACTAATCTGACGAACAGACTTTTGGTTATGGCGTTAGAGGATATTGGACCGGCTGAACTTATGTTATTCTTGTATGTCAACTTTTGGTCGGTACGATATCCCCGAAAGAGCCGAACATTGAGGAGTGGCGTGATATAGTTATTCGGGTCACCGCTTTTTTGGCTAGTCCGGATTTGAAGCGTACTAGATGTGGTGACTATATATGTCATACCAGTGATCCCAAACTACATACTACGTTGGAATCGGACCGTGTAGTTCAAGAAAAGTATGATGGCGACGTCGAGAATGTGAAAGCGGCTCTCGTAAAAGCCATTCGCGATAAGAACATCGAGATGATGGTATACTTGACCGACGTACTCAGTTTTACTGGGATTAAGATGACCGGCCGAGGCAATAAAACTAAAGCTCACCATTTAATCCCAGAAGCTTTTCGTGAAGTCATTCCTGGAAATGTGTATGTCGACTCGGTACTGAAGTTATATTCCCGACTTGGTAGTTCTGCTAGGTTGATTTACGCCAACATTATTCTACTACACGTGAATAACCTATTACCTGTGAAACCCGACTGGCCGAGTTATATGACAACCTCGGGAATGTCTGGGATACTTACAGATAGCTATGCGAGTGACGCCCTTGCACTCGCTGCAGGATCGTACTCGGATGGTGTCCCTAAATATAGGATACCCGAGTACGCTCTCGATAAACACACGTTAGTCGGTTCTAAGATATTGAATCGATCCGCAGCTCACTTCTACGGATTTGGTACAGAAGAATCGCCGGAGAAGGTCCATAATCCGGATCCGGTTTGGCAACCGATTTGCGATTGGCTGCTTAAGAATGTTATCTATCCGGATCTCGGTGTAAATAAAGACTAATAAAAAACCGACTATCAAGTCGATTTAAAAAAAAAACTGACTCCAGAGTCAATTTAAAAACTGACTCCAGAGTCAGTTTTTATTTCTTTTCGCAAGTACTTAAAATATGTCGCTCCAAGATGACCTTAGTTGTCACAATATGCGTGACTTGGTAAAACACAACGACAAATTTGCAAAAGCAGTGTACACTGATAGATGTAGACAAGTTGTTACGATGTGCATGAAACCACTTGACTGTATACCAAAAGAGAAGCATGATAATGCTTCCCAAATGTTCGGTGTGAAGAGCGGTTATCTTCATATTGAGCACTGGAAAAACGGTTGCATGCATCATGTAGACCTGTATGGTGACGGTCGTGGTGGCGGTGAAGATGTATATGTTGTACCACCTGGAGATTGGCACCGCGTATATAATCCTTCAGACCACCATAAAACTTTTCTGTTAGTTAGCTACTGTGGCAAGCCTCCCCATCCTGCTTGTTATTCTAAAGAATGTGCTGACGATAAATACGAAAAAGACGACTGTCGCCGTGAATGTTAATTCCTTTTCTCATGATCTTTCATGAGAAATATATACAATCATTAGTACCAATGTACGGCTACTGCCAGTACAAATGCTATCAAAAATATTAATGCAATGATTGCATACACTTCTTCGTTAGTCCAAGCACTCCATCTTGTTGTCCATAAATGACAACAGTAGCTTTCAACATTGACTTCATGGAAACAACAATCTTTAGAAGCTTTTGCAAAATCGACGTCTGGGTCGAGGCACACACATTTTTGAGTGCACGCTATTTTACAGGTCTGGAAAGTCATTGGATAGAAAATGTGAGATTCAACTAACCCTAGTTGTTTGTTACCCGATTGGCGATACCACTCAGTGATTAATACCGGACCGGTATTATTTACAGGGTTAGTAAGCGCGGCATACTCATTAACAATCTTTTCCATAAGCTCTAACCACATCTCGCAACCTGCAGGCGATATCATGATCGCATTTCCGATATGTTTCTGCGGTTCCCAACCCATAATTGGTCTATTTAGTGCTACTAAATCATCGAATTTCTTAACCGGTATGATATCTAAATCTGTATAAACACCGCCTTCTTGATATAACATGGCATATCTAGCAAAATCTATCTGTTCGATCATCTTCATGCCCGACCAAAATTTATGATACTGTGGTACAATATTGTTAACTACTGCTGATAACTCTTTCTGGGTCCAAAAATTGTACTCCCAACTCGGGTGTAACCGTTTCCATTCATGTTGGGACTTGTTATATACCGGATCGTCGGGTGGCCCACCTTGATACCAAACTTGATGTATCTTTTTAGGTGTTTTATTTTTGCAAGCTTCCCCCTCAGCCTGCCACATTTTGTCTTTCCCAAAAATATAAACAAAACCTATTCCCGGAATAGGTTTTTTAAACGGGTAGCTGACCTGTTGATCGTTTTCGAGTATCGTCAATCTGGCTAAGCTTAACTACATCTTGTATTAAACCTTGATCGGCCAAGTCTTTATATTCTTCGGGGTTAGTATGTTTACTATGCTTAATACCGTTAGCATTAGTAGAATATTTAGATTTGGCGGTACGAAACTGCTCGGCTACCCATTTTTGTTGATATGAATCGTTCCAATCAGGTCCGGCTGGATATAAATTGACGTACGAAACTACTCTCGGGATCTTTGATTTATTAGCACAAGAACGATGTGGTAAATACTGGTGCCAGAAAATCATATCCCCAGGTTTAGCCGGGATCGGTGTCCAATCCATATTGCTTAGGTAATTTAATAATATCTCGGGATCCCTGTCGTAAAATATTCGCTGGCGATGCCAGATATCAAATAATGTCGAAAAAACCGCTGTGTCCTCCGGAGTTCCTATAAATTTGTCCACAGGATGTGCTTGTAAAGATTTTAAGTATATTTGTACACATTGTTTGAACGTTTTCAAGTAGCACTTTTCAAAGTTGCTGGGCATATCTAAAAAACGACTTGCGAGTGCTTTTTCCGGAAAACGGCAGCTTGGAATTCCGGATATAGGGTTAAAGACATATGACGCTAGTGGCATAAAATGGTCGAAATAACTTAATATACACAGCGTCCCTGAATGTTTAGATTCTATGGTGGTATCAATATCTAGAGTAACCAATGATTGAATTCGATATGGATAGTTCAAAGCTGAAGCTTGTTCGAAAAAGTTATAATCACAATGTTTCTTCATAGCCGGAGCCCCTTTTACTTTAATAGATACCCTTTCTGGTCCTAAAGCGTATACCAGTTTTTCTTCGGGTACATCCATAACTATAGCGCTAGCTTTAATCACGTCTGGGTTGAATACTACGTGTTCCAGAATTTCAGGTTGAAAGTGGATATCAACCATTCCGGTATTCCGGTTAATCAATGGTTGGCGACTGTTACCGTTTCTCCAAATTGCCCGCCGAGCTCCATTAGAATCTCTAAGTTTCGGGTCTATGAGTAGTCGTAGAGATTCTGATCTGAAGAATTAACCGGATAGCCGGGTTTCACAAATATAAGCTGTAGAGCGCGACTAGTTACTACTTTAGCGATAGATTTTGCCTGATCCGGACATAATGTTGGTATTACTAAATACCCAGATTCGTTGAGTTTATTATAGGTACCTTCGCCTATTACTTCTAAAGAAGCCATACCTTCATCTATCAACCTACGGTCTCTAAAAAAAATCGTTTTTGGAAATTGTTTTAGACATTACAAAATAGAGTATGCCGCGCCGAAAAAACAAATGCAAGATTAAGATTGTACCCGGTCCGACTGGTCCGACTGGTCCGACTGGTCCTCCAGCCCCGTTAACACCAGGAGGTCTGGGAGCGACTGGACCCCCGTGCGGCCTACCGCCTCGTCCTCCGTGTAATGATTACTTTGCCAGAAGAGTATTGAAAGTCCAATTGGAAGCCGGATTACCAGCCCCAAATCTAATTGAAGGCTTTAGGTATCAAGCCACAGTCCAACCACCAGACTGGCCGGTTAGTGGCAACTTTAAGTACTTCAGGGCCGAAGTACTCGATACCCCAGGTTATGCTATGGGTGAATCGTTCTCGGTGGTGGCTTCATTGGTATATGCCGATACTGTAGCTAGCACCCAAAATAAACTGGTTATCGCTCACTATAACAATAACCTTGGATTATTAGATTACCATTCTGCGGTTTCTGAAATTGTGGGCACTGAAGACTATCTGATCGCCCAAAGTGTTCAGGATGCCGCCATCGGTGATTTCTTTTACGTGGCCATCACCCCGGACACTACTGATTTGATCAACTTTAACCACAACTTGGCTAGTTTGGGGTATATACCCGCTGCTAATTCGTTTAGCATACCCGGTGATCAAAGTATAATTACTACGGTTGCTGGAAATTATATTGCTTGCGTATCTGCCTTTACCATTAGGTTAACCTTTTTAATGTACGGTGGTGGTGGTGGTGGTGGAACTGGTGGTACCACTAAAATCGATCAAGTTGCAGATACTTTCACGATAGGTAGAGGTGGCGCTGGTGGAAATGGATCTGCTAGTATAACTGTAACCAAAGTACTTAATGCTGGAGATACCATTAGGTGGACTGTAGGAGCCGGTGGTGCCGGCGGACAAGGTGGAGACGGTCAGGATGGAGGGTGTACTTTCATGAAGTTTCCGTCTGAAACTGTTAAGGTTGCAGGTGGTAAAGGTGGAAAGTCTGGCGATAATGGGGGTAGCAGCCAGCCATTAACTATACCACCCGATCTAGAACCGGATCCGGGATGCGCTGGTGGTGGTGGTGGTGCACCATTGACAAACGGCTTTCCAGGGCTTCCGGGTTTAGCGGCTGAGCCTATTGATAAAGTATGTCCAGCTAAAGATGGTTCTACTAATCCTAGAAATGGCGGTAACGGCGGGGGTAATAGTGGAGCAGGACCCTTCGACTTCGCCGGAACCGGGGGAACTGGTGGTTCTACCGCTGGCCCTAATAATCTTCAAGGTTCTGGTGGTGGTGGTGGTGGTGGTGCTGGTGGCTTCACTAATAATGTGAGCCCTAGTCCCGGCGGTCGCGGTGGTCCTGGCGGCCTGCCTGACAGCGGTATTCCAGATGCCGGCGAAGATTCAAGATATAGCGGCGGTGGCGGTGGCGGTGGCGGATCCGCTGGATTTAGAACTGGTGATAGTGTCATAATCGTAGGCGGTGCAAACGGGGGTCGTGGGGGTGATGGTTCAGTAACTATTAATTAAACCAGTTACAAACATTAATCCCGATTATTGTTTTTGTTTTAAGAAAAGATGAGACGTTGTAACAAATGTTGTTTGAAATTGGAAGTGACCGATGCTTCAGGGGAACTGATACCGGGACCACAGGGTTCTGTAGGTCTTCGTGGTAGAGTAATCACTCAAACTCCTCGATCTTTGAAAGTTCAAATGATCGGGGACGAAATCATACCGGTGATAAATCAGGGTTTCCTATGGGAAGCTGAGGTGTTACCACCGCCCGAATTTTCGTTACCTGGCACTTTCACGTTCTACCGGGCTACAGTACTAGACCAGGAAGGACTGTCGGTAGCTGAGATGTTTAACTCCAATGGAGGTATTAACCATACCCAGGTAGACGAAGTCCATACCTCGGTGTTGTTGCAGTATCGCAACGGAAAACAGCTAGATATGCACAGTGTGAGCAGTAAGGCCCAGGGTACTGAGAACTTCTTGTTAGCACAGACACTGCACGACGTAGTAATCAACGATCAGTTATACTTTGCTATTTCCCCGAACACTAGTAGTTTGACCACTTTCAACTACAATCTGAGTAGTGTGAAGACGAAACCCAGTGCTAAACTTGGTCGTTGTTCGTTTGTTACATTTCCACTACCTGGGACTTCGGCTGGTCAAGTTGGTTGCTTAGTAGTAACTGATGATCTTAAAGCAGGCCAAGGTTTCGGACCATTCGTATCTGTGAGTGCAGCAGCTGGAGGTGGTGGGGCTGGGCAAGAAAGCTTTTACGATGGAAATAAACAATTTATTGGTCGCGGGGGAGGTGGAGGCGGTATCGCCACCAATTCACTAAGTTCTCCTTGGAATCAGGATTTAGCCAAAGGTGATGTTATAGAAGTATTTCCAGGTATAGGAGGCTCTGGAGGTAGTGATATTGACCCTGATGGTAAACAAGGTCAAGAATCTTACATTAAATTGAATGGAGTTCTTGCAACAGGTATACCAAATCCTGCGCCTGGTGGATTTGGAGGGAAAGGAGGTGTCAATGGTGGAGATGGAGCTGATTCTGTGTCCGGTGGTGGCGGTGGCGGTGGCGGCGGTGGCGCAGGATTGATAGCCGAGCCTCCAAGTCCTGGGATTCCGGGAACGCCAGGACTTGGAGGCTCGGCTTCTCGATTTACAAATGGTGCCACAGGTGGCACCAATCCCAGAGATGGTGGTTTTAGTACATCGTTTAACGGTGGAACTGTGTCCGGTGGCAAAGGTGGCACCAATAATACATCTATGGGATCTGGAGGTGGAGCTGGTGGTGTCGGTCCTAGCAATGGAAGTTCTATACCTTCAGGTATCTCCAATGGTGGAGATGGAGGTGCGGCAGGAATTAAAGGTGAACCCGGTAAACCTGGAAGTGACGGAAATCGTAGCGGTACTGCTGTTTTTGTTCTCGCCGGCGGTGGTGGAGGTAGTGGTGGTATAGGAACAACTATTGTGGTAGTTCCTGGCGGTTTTGGAGGCAAAGGTACAGATGCTCAGATTTCATTTCAGACGCAGTTTTGACTTAAAGCGCTAACTTCGGAATATTCTTAATATAATATTTCTCATCTATAAAAACAGATGAGACATTGCAAGCCCCGGCAAAGGATAATTCAGCTAGTACCGGGACCTACTGGTCCCACCGGTCCTGAAGGTCCAGATTCCATAGCTCCAATAACCAGGGCACTTAAAGTTCAACTAATGGAAGGTGAACTCGTAGAGATCATCAATCAAGGTTTTTTATATGAGTCGGAAGTCCCAGAACCTGTAGACTGGCCTCTAACCGGAACTTTTACATTCTATCGGGCTACGGTGCTAGATGAACCTCAATTTAACTGTTCCGAGCTGTTAAATGTTGGTGGTACTGCCAGTCATACTGATGTTATGGTCCAGCAGCGAGCAGCTATTGCTCATTACAGTAATGGTGTAATTGTGGATATTCATTGGGCGGCTTCATTTGTAACCGGAGATAGCATTGATGCTTTGGTAACTCAAAATTTGGCCGACGTTATGGTGGGTGATGAATTATACTTCGCGATTACACCTAGCACAGCTTCGGTTGGTAGTTTCAACTATAATATCAGTAGCGTACGTACCGTACCCACTTTTACATTTCCAAAGGATTTACCTCTTAGTTTACCAGATCCCTCACGTGGATTGTTTGGTGGACCGTTTAAAGCCACAGTAAAGGAACCTATTGAAGTGGTTTTAAAATTGACATCAGCCGGCGGCGGGGGTGGTGCTGGTGGAACTTCTGAATCTGATGGTAGTTCGATAGTTATAGCTGGTGGTGGAGGCGGTGGTGGTTCTGGTGCTATGTTTTCAACTGATGATGGTATGAGTTTATCTCTAGCTGCAGGTGACATGCTAGATTGGAAAATTGGAGTTGGCGGTGCCGGCGGTACCTTCAATGGTACTGACGGCAAAGCTGGAGGCGATTCTTATATCAAGTTAAACGGCGTCCTGTTATCTGGACCTACGTTTGTAGGTCCTAACCCTATACTCGGTGGTGAACCTGGCAAAGCCGGCACTCTTTCCGGAGGTGGTGACGGCGGCGGATCACCGTCTGGCGGTAAAGGTGGGGGTGGCGGAGGAGCCGCCTGTGTTAACGGAGTTCCCACAAGTCCCGGTATGGGTATGGATGGGGGTATGGACGGGGGTACTGATCCTAGAAATGGAGGTGATGGTGCTAATGGCAACCCTGGCGGTGATAGTGATTCCGTAGGTGTTAAGGGTGCTGGTGGAGGTGGTGGTGGAAGCTTCATACTCGGGGGTGGCGGTGAAGGTGGCAATGGTGGGTTTGAGGAATCAGCTGGTGGTCAAGCTGGTAGTAATGCTTTCTTAATCAATGGCGGTGGCGGTGGCGGGTCCGGTGCTATTGCTAAATTAAACGAAGTCACATTAGGAGATCGTGGTGGTATTGGTGGTTGCGGTAATATCACAATTAAATTAGCTTAAACATAAAGATTATAAAACCTCAGATCTGTCTGAGGTTTTTTAATACACATTCGTCTACGATGAAAAATAATCCAGAGGTTGCTCCATAAACTTCGTTCGTCTTCTTTCAGGTACCCGAAAGAAGTTTAGTATTCTTTCCATATTGATTTTCCGTCTCCGTTCATATTCCCGCGCATATTTTTTGGCATCTGACAGATCCGGTATATGGTCTTGAATGGCTTGTCCAACATCTGTGTCTAGCCATTCACCGTTCCGGTCGATTTTAATTAGTGGACCGAAATCAGAAAAGTAGTATGGCCAAACATGTTCAGGTATTTGTTCAACAAATGTACGTATCAAATAGTTGTGATTGTCGCGAACGCGTTCTTTAATTTCCTCAACCAAATACTCCTTTTCTTTGAGACCTCCGATAATATCTTCGATATCTTTATCTAACCAATCAAATCTATTTTTACGCCAGATATCGTAGGCTTCACGTTTTGCTACTGTATGCAAAAGTTTCTCATGCTGTTGTTTCCAAATAATGCCGAGACGAGTGTGTACGGTTTTTCTCAACATTTCGACGAAAACGTCTTTTTTGGACAGACGTTCCATCACTTCGGGTGTAACGCATTCGTGGAAGTCATCGCCACGACCAAGCTTTCTCAATGCGAGTATTCGCAAAGTAGGTATCATGTTTACTGGTATCATATTTGCCGATATCGCCTAAATTAAAAATCAATTTCGAATAAGTACTGTCATCGAAATTGATCGCCAGCAAAAATGACCGAACTTTAAAATGGAGCCCACTTTTTATATTCCAGATGACTTACCTATTACCACCACCAAAACGTTGGTTTCGGCTATGGTCACACAAGATGTTTCCGTTAATATTCAATTGATATCAGGTGAGGAGGAAGACCCGCGTAATATGATTGACGAAATCATGTCGCTGTGCGGGATACATCAATATAACCCCAAGAAAATGCCTGCTAATATGTTCTATACTAAACCTGGCTATAAATACCAACTTCAAACTGGGAGTATATTAACGTGGGTTGTAGGAAGTGAAGGTAACGCTTCCAGTATTTATATAGATGGCGAGCTAATGTCCAGTGATATCTTTATAGGTAAAAATCCGGTACCCGGTGTTAAGAGTCGAAGTCAAAAACACCGCCTTAGTGGTGATACCGGTAGATCTGGATTATTAAGCATATGGTAAATTCGAGGAATTGTCTTTAAAACTTACTATATAGTAAGTTTTTAAATGGTATTGCTATAGAAAGTATGTATGTACACTACTTCGCAGATCTTAAATATGAATGATACCACTACTAATAAGTTTTTAGAGCACTTGAAGCTGCCCTCAGGTGGTTACTCTCGTCTGCGTATAATAATTGAGCTGGCCCGTCAAAATCTGATCATGGATGTATATAGAGCAGATGATATTAGGAAAATGAACCCAGAATTAGTACCGTTATTTTTAGACAATTTACCAGATATTAAATATTTGTTACCAGAATCTGACCCTAGAAACACTGTAGTTGGAATATTGAGACATGTAGGTGCTATCCCAAACATTGGTACTACTTGGTTACATACAATACCAGCCGAATTCAGAATCCAGATGATAATTTTGAACCAGTTGTTTAAATATCCAACAGTAATTGCATTGGAAATATTATCACAAGGGTACACGTATAATGAACTACAAGATATCTGCAAAAATCTTTATCGTATAACAACAAATCCAGACGCGTGGATACCCGAACCGCTTAGAGATAAACTTGAAAATTTAGTTAAGTTTCTTAGAAGAAATCATATATTCTGGAATAAACAAACCGCTAGAGATATATACTTAAAAACCGGTACTTACAGTTATACTTAGATCTCACGGCTTGGCTTTCAAAAATGATTTATTCATATTTTGAACGAATGTAAAATATAACCTGCCGGTAATGCTGGCATTACCGGCTTCCGAGACGTTAAAACTATATGATGAACAACGGCCGCATGTCGAATGTCTACTGAGATCGCTGGATAAATGGGGTATTGCCTATGATTCCAGTGATACTGGTGAGGGTAAGACCTTTCACGTATCATATATCGCCAAATCACGCAGGTTGAAACTGGTGGTAGTAGCGCCAAAGACTGTATGCCAAGAGAAGTGGGATAAAGTACCACGTAAATACGGTATTCCTAGTATTTGTTATTCATATGCACTCGTGAGCAGTGGATTACGAGGTCTTCTGATTAAACAAGAGATACCTGGCGAAGGTGTAATCTTTAGTGCCACTACCAAACTAATCGATATTTTTGATAGCAATACTCTACTGGTGTTTGACGAAGCCCACTATATGAAGAATCCAGATACAATCCGATTAGAAGCATGCTCAGAACTAGTACGGGTAGCCAGGATGAAAGGTGCTAAGTGTATATACTTATCGGCAACTCCTATCGATAAACCACAACATGCTGCGCCTATGTTTAGGGTATTTGGTATTATGCCATACAGATCTATGTACACATATAATCGCAGGACTAAAGATTACGAAGCTCTAGGTATCAGTGGAGTCGAGACTATAGCGAAAGAGATGGATATGGTAAAGTTTAGATTGATACATATACCGGCTAACTTAATTACTCGGGCCAATATCAACAAATACGCCTTTGATCTGTTAAACCAGATTATACTACCGACAATTAGGTGTGGGATTACAAGTGATCTCGCGTTGAAACATGATATCAAGAACCTATTTGTTAGAATGAACCCAGATCGTAGAGCTGAGTTATTTCGTCTAATCTCAGAACTCGAGCATATTGAACGCCAGATCGCGTTTTCGAAGAAAGCCGATGGCAATCGTACGGGCAGTGGTAGTGGTTTTCAGTATCGAGGTAAGATTACCACCATTCTGAAAGAGATTGAACATGCTAAGGCCCACGAATTTAATCGTATCATCCACCACGTACTATATCGACCTGGAACTAAAGTGTGTATGGCACTGTGGTACCTGGATAGTATGCGTATTGTACGGGAATATTTTGAGGAATTCGGTGTAAAGGTATTAACATTAAGTGGCGCTTGTCCCATGAATAAACGCAAGGAAATTATACGTCTATTTAACGAATCTGGTAATGAATATCGTCTATTGTTACTCCACCCGGCGGTCGGTGGTATCGGTATTGACCTACATTCATTAAGCAAACACGAAAAGATATATGGGTTTATTAATACAAACTATGATATAATCAAACTCAACCAGACCGCGGGCAGGTGGAATCGTAAAGGCCAGAAGTCGAAACCTACGACCAGGTACTTGTATATTGACAACGAAGAGACCGATAGTACCATTCAGAGAGAGCTTGCTATTATGGCTAAACTAGCCCAAAAGAGTGGCATCCTGTCTAAAGTTAAGGCTGTAGATGAGACCAAGTACCCACTACCTGGCAATCTAGATAATGAGTTTGAGGCCGAATTTATCGAGAACCTCGATAAACCCAGCATCTAAAAAATCCAAAATATTACTAAACAGTAATATTTTTAGCTCCAGAGTCAAATATTTGCAGTCCAATTATGTTTGATTGGTTCCGGATTCCCATCTTGTCTCGCTTTAATATTTTCAGGCAGATGGTATTTAATAAAATCAGGAATCAAAGAATGACCAATACTCCAGGGTATAGATATCAGATGAATTCCTTGGAGTTCACACATTTCAGCCTTTAACCGATCACGTTTAACTTGACACATGAATTCAGAATGGGTCTTATGAAAACGATTTGGAAATTTATAATGTTGTTCTCCGTTATATTCAGCTGCTAATTTTAGTTGTTCATTGTAACAATCTAGTTCCAAATTGCGGTTGGTTTCCGGATTTTTGAGAAAATTAGGCCTAACAGTTGGAAAAGATACACCGTATATCCTCTCTAAAGTTTCGCAAGTTATCTGTTCACCCTTTGAACCAAACCTTCTGGTTTTAGGGATACTGTCTAGTATACACTGATCTTGAAACTCAACCGACTCGTTGATAATAGCACCGGTGAACGGGTCTATACTGATACTCTCAGTATCACAGAATTGGAGTTCTTCGAGTTCTTCGAGTTCTGATTCGGAGTCAGATTTAACTATACATATGTCAGGTAATTCTTGACCTGTAAATATCCAAAATATTATAAACGACACCAATAATATAATAACTACCCATAATATCAAATTTTCACTCCAATTTTCATACCATTTACTGGATTGTTTCTTAATTAATCCTTGAACAAAGTTTCGAGTTCGATCATCTAGCGAACTCATTTTAAAAACCGTAGAGTTGTCTAAGGTTTTAATTCAAGATCAAGCTTGTAATTTATTCACCGACAGTGAATTCGTCGGGTAATGATAATTTCTTTTTAGGTAACATTGATTCGGGTTCCCATCCCGCAATTAACTCACGGATGTCATCGGTAGATTGATAATGCCCTTTTTCAGAATAACTAATGGTAGGTTCTGACGATTTATGAAATATAATTTGGGCAATTTTCATACCCCACACTAGAACAACATCATGAATGCCGTTGTTTCTAACCTGCATACACCATCGATTTATGTAGCCAATATCACCCCAACCAGCATCGCTACATACTGACACGCACATCCTAGCTGTGGTCGATTTTGCTCTCATACAACTAGTAATATTATTTTGGGCCCCGACGAAATCAAACGTATTAATAAGTATAGTCTCTGCTGGTTTTACTATAACATATCGGGAATCATGGGGGATTTCCATTTCAGAGTCAGTATTAACATCCATTTCAAACGGGCCGTCCCACATATCATGTATAGTATCTGGTGTCACCAACATCGAATCTGTATTTTGTCGGTAATACCATCTACCTAGTCTGACATCATACGAACAATTATTTAACTGTTCTCGGTCAAACGGAAAAATGTGAATATCTCCAGAGTTGATAGCCTCTAAAATACCCCTATCAGACAGCACCGAATTCGTGCCTTCGCCTGACGAGAACGCCTTTACAAAATCTAATATCTCTTCATCATTAAGTGTGGAATCGCTATCGGAATCTTTATCAGAAATATCTGGGAGAATTGTGGTTGGTACCATGATTTACTATTTGTTTTATATGCTTAAGTACATTAATCAATAATCAGTTTATGAATATATAAACAATGGGTTGGTACTAAAATGACATCCCAAGTCATCAAGATTAAATTAAAGGATATTAAACTGGCTATTGCTAATTTAGCCAAACATGCTCAATATCCACTAAGAGACTTACATCGAAACGCTAAATTGAACCGTGACCATCGGTTAATAAGTTATACTGTAAGTGAGTTATACCATCAACAACAATATTCACTAATTATAGATGCCATTGAAAGCCATGATAGACCAAGTATATTAATTCCAGGGACAGTAGGTGCCTATTTGTTTGGCTGTTTATTACCCACGTATGGGGATGGTGAACGGGATTGTTCACCGTTATGTATCGGTAGCGTTCCATATCCGCCGTCAGCTAAAGGTACTAAATTTTGTGATGACAGTTGTAATAATCAGGTATGGGTGATTCAACGATATAGTAGTCGCGTCGAATATGTTAAGGTAAATGCATCAACCTCTAAAAGCGCTATTATATATGTTGATGCCGAATTTGGAGGTTTCAGTAGTTATGAAGTACAAACTTTTGCAAATCACGGTTTAAGACGTGTTAAGGTCATGGATACTACCGAAGATGGACATCATACACTATATAACGAATGTAAACTGTCAGATTTGCCAATGTCTGAAGGCCAATCATCAGTGTCAGCCGATAATGATGATGACAATCGAACTGCAGTTGTAGTATTGGTGTCAGTTATAGCCATCCTGATCATATTTGTGATACTTTGGACTTTATTATATTATTGATCAATCTAATTTGAATATATTGAAATATATACCCATATTGAAATATGGGTATTGGTAAATCTAAAAAGAAAAAACCACGGTTGATCCCAGAGAGCTCGTCAGAAAAAGTGGAACCACCAATTAGAGTGTCCGAAATCAAACAATCTGGTGGTAACATAAAATTACATCAGGAACAACCAGAAATAAGAGTTTTAGACCTATCAATAAGTGGTAACGTAAAAACTAATCAAAGCTCGGATCTGTCTAACCCTTAAAAATAGATTTAATTTCTTTTTTGTCGTAAAATGGGATCAGCTCCCTCGAGCGATATTGCTATATTTGATCCAAGATGGTTATTGGGCCATTCTTGGTTTGAGATTGTACATGGAGGACAAGAACAGTATAATGCTTTTGGTGCCAGAACTATGAGAGAATTAGACTGTGGTCAAATGGCATACACATTTAGATGGAATCAGTCCAGAGGCCTAATTGAATTCCAACAGGATTGTATTGTAGAGGGTAAATCGCGTCGGCGTAGATCTGGACTTGTGGAAGTTCCTGATATGAAAAATCCCGGATATCTGGTATTTTTCAATATAACCGATCACACTTGTTTACTAACATGGAGAGTGCTTGATTACCACCCAAATTGGTTGGTAGTTGAGAACCAAAATTCGGATATACATGTATTTTATTCATGCCCAACCATTGATATTTGTAGTTACAATGCACTAATGGAAAGACTAAGAACGCTCGGATTACCGACTAACCGGTTCTTAGTTAATAATGGTGTCATTACACAGCCGGTTCAAACCTGTGCACCAGCACCGACATGTGCACCAGCACCGACATGTGGACCAGCATCGACATCCGGGTTAGTAGCCGGATATGTTCCTGCTTCGTATACTGGACCTACCACGGTTCCGGGTGCGATAGCAGCGGCACCAGTAGCCGCTGTTGGAACTGCAGTTGGAGTACCCGTAGCCGCGACTGGAGGTGCGGTTGTTGGTGCCGCTCAATATGCACCTCAAGGTGTGGTTTATCTTCAACCTGTATAAATCTTAAAACCCATGTGAAACATGGGTTTTTAAAATATTACGCCAGAACGGGGTTTATTCTGCTTTTGAAATCTTAATGATCAATCTACCTGCGAATCCACGTAACTTTTTCGTAATATAAAGTGATCTTGAAACATCTCCGTCCCACAATCTGGAAAGTGGATGCCCGCTTGTTTTAGTCCCATATAAAACCTGGGAGCCTTCAAAGCCTCGTGGCGGGTACAGGAGCGAGGTCCAGACATCTTCTTCAGGTCCGGTATTGACAACAGCATTGATAAAGGCTTTCAGTTTTACATTCCGCGTAAAATCGTATCTATTTCCGATTGATCGGAAATAGTACAACTTCCTGGGTGTAGGAAGTTCAGCCGTCTTAAAATTTCTTTCTGCTTGATGCGGGATGTCTATTTTTGGCAAAGGAATATCCCGTAACGAATCTATGTAATTTTTGTTGTATTGCATATACTCAAGAACCCCCAAATCATCATTTAAATGGTCAATTCTAGGTATCGGTGTCTCTCTTTCGCTACTATTATACACATAATAGTATATAACTTGAACAAGATTGGCAGGGAATAAAATATTTGGTTCTGGCAGAGCACTAAGTCCTTCCAGTCGTAGTTGCACTTTACGAAGAGTATCCTCGCTGGCGAAGATCTCTCTTCGGGGTGCCAATCTCGGACTAACTGGAAGCGGTACGACCGAGCTCGCGAACACCGGTCTTGGAGCCGGTGCCAATCTCGGACTAACTGGAAGCGGTGCCTCAATCTCCGATCTCTTGACGTGAATCTGTCGTCGTGACGGTTGTCGTGACGACCCTATTTTCAAGTCACTGAACACCGATCTTGGGACCGGTCCGTCGACCAATCTCGGACTAACTGGATCCGGTGGCAA
>Ga0209986_10000559_pt1 | contig 36043 bp, 31 predicted proteins | sample BlataG_FD_183168 | JGI IMG/M metagenome (GOLD analysis project Ga0209986, IMG submission 183168) | Deep subsurface microbial communities from Black Sea to uncover new lineages of life (NeLLi) - Black_00105 metaG (SPAdes) (version 2) | ecosystem: Environmental > Aquatic > Marine > Oceanic >... | reverse complement strand
GTGGAGCATTTTTTGGGCTTGGTCATATCTTCTGCCAGCTTGTTATTCACTCCTCACCCCTGGCCCAGACCGGGATTATGGGCTTAGTAGGTCAATCTAAGCACGTCGCGCCAGGGCGGGCAGGGCAGGCCTAACCCTCTCCAATCAAGGGAAAAGAGAATCGATTGAGGCCAAACTTCCCCAATCTCCCTCTTCCCTGGGGGAGAGGGGCGGGGTGAGGGGGAAAAGGATGTGGCCGAAGTTAGAACCAACCCCCGTTTTATTTTGTCGTTTCTATCACATATTGATCATGATGAATCCTTTATCTGTGGTTGATTGAACAAAGCATTCAAAGAAGTAGCTGAAAATTTAGGAAGTTGTGCGATTACCTTCATAGTTCCCTTTTTGCAGAGAGGGCATTTGGTTACGTCGATGCCGGTAAGTTCAAGCATGAGTTGCTGTGTTGTTTTTTCGCTGGGTTTAGGCAATTCGGGACAAAGGCCCAGGAGTTCACGACACCTGCCCAGGTCTTTCTTTTTCGATCTGTTTGCCAGAAAGCCAAAATGCCGAATGCGCATGAAGCCATCCGGAAGGACGTGGAGCAGGAAACGACGGATGAACTCGTCTGCTTCAAGGGGCATGACCTTGATGGTATCGTTGTCCTTGCGATCTCTATATTGAAATGTGACCCCGCCCGCCTCGCCTGAGCCCGCCTGCCACTGCGAGGCACGAGCGGGCAGGCGAGAGCGATGGCGGGCAGGCTTGCCATTTTCAAAGGCAATGATGCGATGGTTAGAGATGGCAACCCGATGGGTGTAACGACCGAGATAGTCGAGTACCTGTTCTGGTCCGGCAAATGGCTTCTTGGAATAAACTACCCAGTCCTTTGCCCATAGCTGGTCGATGAGAGGTGAGAACCCTTCCTGGGTGCCAAAGGGTTGAGTTTTGCCGTGAATGGGAATGGCGACGCTGGTAAGAAAGTAACAAAACCTTATTCGATTAATTGCAACCCATTTTCGTCCCAAAATCCCCATTCTCGTCCATTCTCTCCAGGTGCCGGGGATCTTTCTACGCCTCAGATGCGATGTGTGCTGGCTCAACCTAGTTCGCTTCGCTCACAATTGGAATATTGTAATAGACGACTTCGCCATAGTAGCCCATGGCTACGAGCTCTCCGCCGAAGGCTACGGCCCGCAGGCGGACGGCTGAACTGGAATGATGGGTTCTGCGAAAATGGGACAGTGCTTTCTTGGCAAGATCTTTCTTGACAGGAAACTTAATAAATGTTTAATTTCTTATGAAAATCAACATTCCAATATTCGGAAGTCGGGTATTCTGTCTGTGTGGAATGTGTTTCTGTTTGAAAGTAGTCAAAAGGATGGACTATTATGCCGTTACCTTCTCCCGAAAAAGAAAGATATACCTATGCTGATTATTCAAGCTGGTCGGATGACGAAAGATGGGAAATCATAGATGGTGTTGCCTACAATATGACTCCGGCCCCATCTACTCAACATCAAAGGGCTGCAGGAGAATTGTTTGTTCAAATTCACAATTTCTTGGTTGATAAAGAGTGTCAGGTGTTTTTTGCCCCTTTCGACGTTCGTCTTCCAGAGGCAGATAAGGCCGATAACGAAGATGAAAAGAATACGACAACAGTGGTACAGCCAGATATAACAGTAATATGCGACCCAGAGAAAGTTGATGAAAAAGGCTGCAAAGGACCACCGGATTTGATCGTCGAAATCACCTCCCCTTCAACCGCAACCAAGGATCATATTGAGAAATTAGCCCTTTACGAAAAACACGGGGTTCGGGAGTACTGGATTGTTCAGCCGGTCGACAAGATTATCCATGTCTATAAGCTTGAAGATGCGAAATATGGTAAGCCGGATGTCTATGGTGGTTCGGGGACGATGCAATGTTTGATCTTTCAGGATTTGAAAATTAATCTTGAAAAGATTTTTGAACGAGCTTAGGGGCGCAATAGATTGCCCTAATAGATGAGAAACGGGTCAGTATTTATGCTTATGGCAACCGTACAGCCCGTTTTTGAGTTACTGTTGATCCATCCACAGCGCGTCACGCAGCCCGGACGTGCGTTTGATGCGTCTGGAGACTGCGCTGCGGAATACATTCTCACTGCCCCATATCTCAACGCTCTCTCTTGCGCGAGTGATGCCCGTATATATGATCTCCCTTGTCAATACCGGCGAGTCCCTGTCAGGCAAAAGCAAAAGCGCTTCGTTAAACTCCGAGCCCTGGCTTTTGTGAACGGTCATGGCATATACGGTCTCGTGTTCAGGCAGCCTGAGGGGACTAAACTTGCGCACAATGCCGTCTGCAGTCGGGAAAAAGGCGCGAAGATCATTGTTTTCTGCGGAATCCGGAAGCACTATACCCACATCACCATTGAATAGTCGCAGGTTATAATCATTTCTGGTAATCAATAGAGGGCGGCCAGGATACCACGTGCTGTCAGGTTCTATCAGCCCTTCCTCGCTAAGGATTTGCTCGACGAGAAAGTTCAGGGCGATCACGCCGTAGGGACCTTTCCGGAGTGCACACATGATCCGGAATCGATCAAATAACTGAAAGATCTCCAGGATGTCACTGGCCCTTAAGTAATCTTTGAACCCTTTTATGGCCGCATCCTTGATGGCCAAAGGCAAATCACCGGGCGGGGGCAGGTCTTTCCACTTGATATCACCATGTTTTCCGTCCATTAGAAGGGTTACGGCAAGATCAGCATCTCCCGCATTTACTGCACGACTTACCGCATTTATGCCGCTATCGCGCCCAAAGCGAAAACTCTTCTTGAGCTGGACAATACAGTCCTGAATCCCTGATCCATCTTCGCCCCCCGGCTGTGTACCGATCTCATATCCGGTGATCTTCTTGAGGTCACTCAAGAAAAGCTTCGAAAACCTGTGGACATTGCCTGTATCGCATATATCCCCGAGAACAGCGCCCGGCTCTACTGAAGCGAGTTGGTCTTTGTCTCCCAAAAGAATCAGCCGGGCTTTCGAAGAAAGAGCCTGGATGAGTTTTGACATCATGGCCAAATCCACCATCGAGGCTTCGTCCACTACCACTACATCAACAGGCAGCCTATTTTGCGCGTTATGACGAAAATAGGGAGAATTCGGAATACTTCCAAGGAGCCTGTGTATAGTTGAAGCCTCCTCTGGCATTTCTTCCTTGATGTTTTCCGGACAATCGAGTTTCTCCTTGGAACCCTTGATCGCTTCCTGCAACCTGGCAGCAGCCTTTCCCGTGGGCGCGGCAAGGGCTATTCGAAGCTTTCTTGAGTTGGGCTGTTCCAAGACCAGTGCGAGAATTTTTGCAACTGTTGTGGTCTTACCGGTTCCGGGTCCTCCGGAAATAATACAGAATCTTTTGACCAATGCCGCAAAGGCAGCAACCTTCTGCCAGTCTATGTCTTCGGCCTGGCCCGCAGGACGCGGAGAGGGTGTTTTCGAACCCGTTTGGCGCAGCCCTGCGCCAAATAGCCGCTCCAAACCTTTCTTAAGGATCGTAACGTCAATATCTTCTATATCAGCGCTAACACGTCCCCTGATTAAGCTCGCCAGCTCTAGTTGATAATCCCAGTAGCGGTACAGGTAGAGCCTGGAGCAGTCATCCAGAATCAGAGGTTTGAATTCTCCCGGTTTCCCAACCACAGGGCTTCTTCTTAGCTTATCAGGCCAGGCGCTCAATTCCGGGCGAACAACTGCCCCGCCTCCATCTTCTCCATCCAGCAATTGCTCTCCTGCCACGCCGGAAACGAAGTGCAATGTCTTTAAGTCATCAGGCCCCAATTTGCTCTCAAGGTCGATGCAGATATGACCCTGTCTCGTGTAACTGCTTAGGAGGGCCGCTGCAAAGAACAGCTCCGGTTCGCCTGTGCCATCAAGCCTGCCAATGAACCTGGCAAAGTGCATGTCAAGTTCAGAAAGTATCCCGCTATCGTAAAGACGACTCTGATCTTCCATATTCATGATCTATCAGGTTTCTGGACAACTCATTTATCAATTCCTCAGGCGGCCTGTCCCTGAAAATACCAAAATCCGTCCCCCTGGCCGGATCCACTCCCCTCAGAAAAACGTAGAAGACTCCGCCAAAATCCTTCTTGTACGAATAGCCGGGAAGGCGCAACCGCAAGTACTGATCCAGGGCCAGAGTGTAGATGTAGTACTGCAGCACATAGAACCCCTCTCCCATGGCTGCCGCCAGCGCCCCTTGACCATAATCCTCGACCCTGCTGCCAAGGAAGTTTGATTTCCAATCCACCAGGTAGAACCGGCCTTCGAACTGAAAAACCATATCCATGAATCCTTTCATGAACCCCCTGACAGGTGCAAAGGCGAGCCGTTCAATACGTTCAGGAAAGTCGGCAGCAAGTTCAGGGCCTGCGTGCTTTGCAAATATGATTTTCAATTTTTTCGGCGAGACGAATTTCAACGGAAAATAAAACTCTAACTCGTTTAGCCGATCTTTGTTCTCAATGCGTGATAAAATAAAATCCTTGCGGCCACGGTCAAGGGGAAGAGACAGCGTTTTTTTGATCATATCGCAGAGCGTTTTCTGCCATGTGATCTCAAAGCCGTATACTTGGAGTTTATCTGCCACTACTTGTTCCATTATAGTGGCATCGCTTTGTGCAAAATCCAGGTGCTCGAATATGTCGTGCATTAGGGTCCCTGCCTTTGCCCCCCTGGGAAAGGCAAAAATACCCGAAGGCTCTTCTTCAATGGTCGATCGTTCAAAAATCATCTGATCATAGGGCTCGGGGCCGCCCTCCTTGCCGGACCGATGCCGGGCAGGCAGGCCTATTGCATCATGATCAGCCAGGTCCGCGCCGTGCCGCTGCCCGGATATCAGAGATGAAAAACTCGAGATACGCCAGGACCGATCTATGTTTCCGGAAAATTTCCGGCAAGTGAGTTTTACCTTCTCAAGTTGAGGTGGCGCACACTCTTTGCCTGCTTCCAGCGGCATTTCAGAGAGTTTGACGGTCCCGCCGGCTTTAGACTGAATAGTCTCTAGATCCTCAAGTACGTCCTTATCATTTAAGCTGCTGAACCTTTCTCCAACAGCGCCTACAATATCTTCTCCTTCCCGTGATATTGGTTGATGAAGCAGATAAGCCGGGGCAGAGGTCTCACCATCATTGAAACGACCCCAGACGAGATAACAGCGGTTCTTTGCCCTGGTCAAGGCAACATAGAGCAGCCTCACATTCTCTGCCAGTTGTTCCTTTTCAGCAAACATGCGGTTTGCATCCATACCAGCAGAGCCCAGGTCAAGGGTCAACCTCATGTTGTCTGTCTCATCGTGAAACGTAAAAGGGTCTTGCGGGTTCCTGATCCTGGAGCCGTCCCATGCAAAGGGACAAAATACGACAGGATATTCAAGACCCTTGCTCTTGTGGACAGTTACAAGCTTAACGGCATTTTCGTCGCTTTCCAAACGCAGTTGGTGTTCCTCCGATCCAGCAGCATTTGAATCTTTTTGTTCTGAAAGCCATTTCACAAGCCCTGCCATGCCCAGCTTGTTTTCAATGGATGCCTGATGAAGGACTTCTGAAAGATGCAGCAAGTTAGTATTGCGGCGTTCTCCATCAGGAAACGACATAAGGCGGGGCAAGATGTTTTCTTCTAAGAGCAACTGGCGGAACATCCGAATAAAACCGTTATCCTCCCACACGTCATGATACCGCTTGAATCTAACAAGCCACTCATCCCACGCGGTTTCATCGCTCATGAGATCATCCAAACCCTCTCCCCTTATGCCTATCATATCCGTTGCCAGGGCCGCTTTCAGGAACTTCTCACGATTCGGTTCAGCAATGCCTGCCAGAACCCTCCCGACTTCCAGGGCTTCATGGGAATCAAATAGGCTTCCCGTGCTGAAGAGAACGCTTGGAATCTTAAGCACAGATAAGGCTCTTTGCATTAGACGCGCATCAGCGTTTCTCCGCACCAGGACAGCGACATCTCCTTCCCTTAGCGGCCTCTTTCCCAAGAGCGCCTTGTTGTTTCTGCCGAGACTGAGAAGTCGTGAGATCTCCGCCGCCACAGCCGTTGAGATCAGCTCTCGTGCCTGTGTCTTGGCAACCGGCTTTTCGAGTCCTGTAATTTTTCCTGCATCCACAAACCACAACTGCAGAGGCGGTTCGGATTGTCCGTCTATGCTCAGATGCTCAGGGTCTTTCCTTGTTGCCGCAGTGGCCGCAGAAAATGTGATTTTATCATAGACAAAGGGATGGTCTACGCTGGCAAAGATAGTGTTTATCGCGCTTATCAAATCAGGTTCGGACCGCCAGTTCTCAAGCAGGGTGCATCTTGATTCCACATTTTGCGCTGCGTCCATGTAGGCAAAGATATCAGCGCCACGAAAACTGTATATGGCTTGTTTGGGATCGCCAATAAGAAAGAGGATACTATCTTTGGCGTCAAAGACTTTCTTGAAAATGGCATACTGAATCGGATCCGTATCCTGAAATTCATCTATCAAGGCGGCCCTGAATTTCATCCTCATGGCCCTTGCAAGCTCTCCCCCACCCTTTTCCTCCAGTGCCCGGTGGAGTTTAAACAAAAGGTCATCAAAAGACTGTATGTTTTTTTCTTCTTTTCTCCTGGAAAGCTCATCTTGGACATAATGAAACAACCCGGCCTTCAGTCCAAGGAGGCTGCGCTCAAAAACCCTTGCGAGTTCTTCCTGCCTGTCTTTCAGGTTTTCACAGAGTTCAAAGAAAGCATGAGTCGGAGGACTATGGTTTTTCTTGACTGCCCCTTTTAGTTCTCTTGAGGTGAATTTCTCAAAGCCATTAAATAATGCCGGATTGTCTCCCCCTGACGCCACATAATCGTCCACTCCCTGAATCCAGCCGGCAACATTGGCCTTTCTGTATTTGTTCCTGTTTAGACCTTCATTGGTCGCAAGAATATCTTCCACCTCGTCTCTTGAAGATGGCCAGGTGTCACGGACTTCTCTGAAACATTCACGAAACTCCTTTTCCTGCAAAGAAGAATCAGGACACGAAGTCAAACCTGGGCTCGTTTCAACCTGAGGGATAATCTTCAGATATGGCTGGGCCGCCGAATTTCCAAGAAGAGATAGGAGGCCATCCGGGCTGAGTTTGGCGTTGATGGCATAATGAACAAAAAGAGATGAGGCATTGTAGAAGTGCTTGCGCCAGAAATCATCAACAACTTCCCTCTTGAGATTCTCCTGGTCAGTCACGAGTTCCGTGTCAAATAGACTGCCGCTCTCAAAAGCGTTCTCGTGCAGCATTCTCCTGCAGAAGCCGTGTATGGTAAATATGGCAGATTGATCGAATCCACGGAGCGCTTCTCTTAGACGTCTTAGTGCGGTCCCTGGGTCGCCATGTTTTTTCACCATATGGTCCAGGAAGATATCTTCACTCCCTCCCCTGGAAAATGCCTCCAGGGCGCCGCGCAGTTTGCTGCGAATCCTCTCTTTTAACTCCTCTGTAGCGGCTTCGGTAAAGGTAACTACGAGTATTTGGTTTACGGAAAGGTTCTTCTCCAAGACAAGCCTGAGAAAGAGCCCGGAGATGGCATAGGTCTTCCCCGTGCCTGCACTGGCCTCAGTCAGGTTGGTCCCTTCAAGGGGATCGTTAAGAATGTCGAATCGTTTCATCCTTGTCATTCAACCAACTTGCCTCTGATACTCGATCAGCGGTCCGAACACTTCTTCTGCCATGTGCTGAAATTCCGAATCAATCGGATCAGTGTTTCCAAAACATAATTGATAGTAGGAATCCTCGCACTCACCCGGGTTGTAGTCGTTTCCCGTCCAAGTCCTGCGGGCGCTATCCAATGCATCCTCATCGGATTTGCCTTTCTCAAGGAACATGTGAGCGTATGTCCAGGAAGACCTCGGGAAAAAGTGCACAGGCTTAACTAACCCTTGCCAGTAATGCTCCAGGAGTTCGGCCAGGATCTCTTCGCTATCTTCCACCGGCAAATATTCCCAGGCCGCCCACTCGGATTCCCGACCCTTAGGGCGCAAACCCGTCAGCATGCTGGTCCGAGGATAGTCAGCATCCTTGAGGCTATTAAGCGCCAGATGATGAATCCACACCTTGAGACGATCTCCGGGCTTTACTCTTGCATAGCGGTATTGCATCAACTTTTCCCGGTAGATGGTATCGATTCTCCCGATCACCTTGAAACCTGATATGCCAAGACCTACTTCCAGGGGCTCAAGTTTTGCTCCCCGCATGTAAGGCTCGGTTTTTCCCGCGAAGGCTTTAACCCCCTTGCTCAGGTTGTCGTATACGCATTCTCCCACGGTTCCGTGCGGGAGCCGCCCTGAGGCCTTTGTCATTGGCAAAAATTCCTTGAGGTTGCGTCCTGAGAACTCCTGTTCCACCAGGTTCTGCTCAAGCAGATATCTTTCCAGGCCCTTGATGTCAAAAGACTCCCTCTCCTCCAGGATCGAGGTCCTTTCCTCAAGATGAATCCCGAGTCGTCTGTTGAGCAAGAACTTTGCCGGATTGCCAAAAAACCTGCACAACTGCTCCAGATCAACCGTTTTCCATTCCTCCTCCGGATCAGACAGGCCTTTGGAAATAAACGGCACAGGAGCCTCCCGGGCTTCCAGGATGCACCGGGCCGCCCGGAGGTTAACCTCGGAATAGCTGAACAGTTTTTCATTCTTCTTGAAATACCCCGGACTGAACGCCTGCAGGCGATGCCTGGTGACAATCTGGTCCAGGATTTTTTTCCCTGGCGCCTCAAAGCCCTGGTCGATGTAGTCCATGAGTTCGCTAACCAGAACGGATGGAGGAATAAGACTGTTGTCCTGGATGCTTTGCCCTACATAGCTGATATATAGTTTTTCCCTTGCCGACAGCATTGCCTCCAGAAAGAGATATCTATCGTCATGCCGGCGAGAGCGGTCCCCCGGTTTTGGATTTTGGGCTATAAGGTCAAAACCCAGTGGTTTGGACTGCCTCGGATAGGCCTCTCCGTTCATTCCTACAAGACAGATGATCTTGAAGGGAATGCTTCGCATGGGCAACATAGCGCAAAAGGTAATGCCACCGGCAATGAAACCGAACCCGAAGCCTTCTTTTTCAAGGCGATTACCCAAATGCCACCTGATGACGTCGATATCAATCTCTTCATCGAAACCTGACCGCTCAGAGGCGGACATGTCACCCAGATCCCGGAGCGTGCAACGTATGACTTGCATTTCACTCTCTGAATCTTCATCCGCCAAAAAAAACCGTTCAAGGAGCCCTGTCAGGGCCTTGGACCACTGATCCAGGGTGCGTGGTCGATCAAGAGAAGCAACATGGGAAAAAAGCGCTTCGGAGAATTCGAGAAATCTCCCCAACACCAAGGCTTCACTGCCTTCTATGTTGTCGTATGGAAGGAGACTGCCGAACATCTTTTCGCCCTGCCCGGACATGGCATAGCCCAGGAGGAGCCTTTCCAGGCCAGCCTTCCACGTGTTTTCCGGCAAGGCAGGCAGGCCAAACTTGCTGCGGCTTTCACCGTCGATTCCCCATCTTATCCGAGTCTCCTCCACCCATCTGCGAATAAGCTCAAGATCTGCCTCCGACAAACCGAATCTTCGCTGCACTGCCTGCGATTCCAGAATGGCAAGAACCTGCGAAGCGCCAAAACGGCTGCCGAAGAGGTCCAGAATTGCAAGATATGTATGAATAATCTGGCTCTCTTTTCTGACACTTCGATCTGCGATGCTAAAAGGAATCCTCTTGGAGTCATCAGCCGGTACGTCAAACACGGACTGGACATAGGGGGCATACGTTTCAATATCCGGCGTCATTACCAAAATATCCTTGGGCAACAGGCCGGGCTCCTTTTCAAACATCTCGAGAAGCCTGTCGTGCAGCGCCTCTATTTCACGCATGGGACTGTGGCACGAATGGATCTGGATGGAAGTGTCATCTTGCTGAATGACTTTTCTCCTGTCTGATCCTTGACCCCTGTCCCGGAGATTCACAATGTCGGATTGAAGGCACAAAAGAAGGGTATCCTCGCCAGGCTCTTGAAAGGACTGGACTTCCGCGCAGTTGAACTCGCTTACTAAATCAAAAAAATCCCTGCCCAGCAGCCCCATGGATGCCAGGAGGTTGTTTCCTTTTTCCAGATGGAGATCTTCTACGGCAGAGTCTTTAGTGCGGTCTCTATCTATCGTCCTTTTCATCTCCCAATCAGAGAGGATATCACCCCAATACTCCATGCATGGATTCATAAGAAAAAAGTTCACCTGGGTCAGGCGTGATATCCCGGCAAGGACCTGCATGTGAAACCGGGGAAGAGCGGAAATCCCGAAAACAGAGACTCTTTCGGGAAGATCCTTTGTCTCAGTGCGGGATTTTGCGACCGCTTCCAAAAAAGCCTTTCCGAGTCGGGCACGATGCCCTTTTTCATCTCCTTTGACCAATTCTCTCCAGAGCTCGGACTGCCAGTGTTCTTCCTTGTTTTTTTCCCACCGGAGAATCATTTCCGGACGAAAAAGCAGGTACTGATCAAAGGTATCGGCAATACGCTCAGAAAGCTGGAAACGCTTGAGATGCCCGCCGGCATCTCCCAGATAGATCATGAGGCTCTCAAAGCCCGGCCTCGTGATGCAGGATGGGAGCAGTTTCATGATCTTCCAGGTCATTACCTTGGGATCAAAACGGGATCGTTCGGGAAGATCAGGCAGGACTTTGCGAAATGTTTCGTAGACAAAGGCATTGGGAAAGGCAAACCTGCAGTTTGCGCAGATACCATGCCGCAGGGCAAGTTCCGTGGAGACCCAGCGCTCCATGCCTTGACTCTGAACAACAATGATTTCTTGGTCCAGGGGTGATGCCAGAGGTGTCCTCAAAACCCCTGCCAAAGCCTCAACCAGGATCTCCAACCTGTTGCTGGTAAAAAGTCTGAACGTCGTCATGGGGATTTCTCGTACCAAAGCTGATGCATTCGTAAAGAGTGTCTTCAACTCTTCATTTCGAGTCCCGCCTTGCGAAAATACTCACATCATACTAATTCAACATAGTCAACACCGTTTCCCCCAGCACCCGCCCTTGGCCTTTTGCCTGTGAGGTATTATAATATTATATGACCGGCGGATCTGGACACCGCTGGCTTCATTGATCTTCACATTGTTTCACAGAGATTCAACGGCAGGGCCAGCAGAAAAAATGCATGTCACAGGCAAACAAAAAGAAGGTCTCTTTAGGAAACTGGCGCGCTTCGTGTTTATCGACCTCTGGGAGTCAACCTATAGGAGAAAAAAACGAAGGTGCCTCTACCGCTACCATCTCTTCGGCGCGTCCCCATGGAAAGATCAGTACATCTATTATCCCAGATACCGATGGATCATAAGAAAAAAGAAATGACATGAAATATTGCGTGTGCTAATGCTGTAAATAAAGGAAACCGCAGGCGCCTTTCTGATGTCAACCAAAGCATGCTGAGAACCTGATGATCGTATCAACGTATCAGCCCTTTTTCTCTCCCTTTCCAGCCTTTTTCCACAAGGCGCACCTTTCAGATGTGATGGTCATCCTGGATGACGTTCAACTCCCGCTGAGAACAACGTGGGTCAGCAGAAATCGTTTCAAAAATGACCAGGGCGCCCTCTGGATCACCATCCCAGTATGGAAAAAAGGTCTGGGCCTGCAGAAAATTAACGAAGTGCGAATATGTTATGAAGGCAACTGGAGGAAAAAGCGCCTTGCCAGTCTGAAAACTTCCTATGCCAACGCCCCTTACTTCCGGGAGCATCTTTTTGTGGTGGAGGAAATGTTTTCCGGAAAATATGAAAGACTGGTTGATCTGAACCTGATGGTCATCCAATACTTGAAAAAACATCTTTTGATCAGTAACCCCTTGATATCGCAATCCGAATTGGGTATTTCCGGCAAGGCAAACGAGCTTCTGATAGAAATCTGTCGAAAAATGCAAGCATCTGGCTACCTGGCCCAGAGCGCCACAAGAAAATATCTCGATGTTAGGCTATTCGCCGAGGCAGGTATCGAGTTACATTTTTGCACACCCCCATCCCCTGTTTACCCTCAGCTTTGGGGGAATTTTGTCCACGACCTCTCTGCCTTTGACCTCCTTTTCAATTGCGGGGCGAAAAGCCATGAAATCCTGTGCGGATCACTCGATCATCCTTACAAAAGCCGAAGCTGACACAAGCCAGGCTATAATCGCTTAAGGCGCTTTGACAAAGCACAAAAGGAGGGTAAGAAAATGAAAATGACTCTGGTTTATGACAACACACACTACAGAAAAGACCTCCAACCTGACTGGGGATTTGCTTGCTATGTTGAAATAGAAGAAAACCCAACCGTCCTGTTTGATACTGGCGCTAATGGCGCCATTCTCTTGCGCAATATGGAAAAGCTCGGTATTGATCCTTCCACCCCTGACATCGTGGTTATCTCTCACGCCCACTGGGATCACACAGGCGGACTCGCGGAATTGATGAAAGTGAATGACACGGCCACCCTTTATGTGCCCGCATCCTTTTGCCCATCTTTTCCTGGTAGAGAGGTTATTGTGGTCAGACAAGCCTTGCAGATCTCCGAAAACATTTTCTTAACCGGTGAACTCATGGGCATGGAGCAATCCCTTGTGGTTAAAACCGAAAAAGGATTGGTGGTCATTGCAGGCTGTTCCCATCCAGGGGTTGGCCCCATATTGCAGGCTGCCTCTCCCTATGGCGAAGTCTATGCACTCATCGGAGGCTTACACGGGTTTCGTGAATTTGATCTTCTCAAAGACATACAGCAGGTGTGCGCGTGTCACTGCACCCAACACCAATCGGAGATAAAGAGACTCTACCCCGAAAAGTGGGTAGAGGGGGGCGTGGGCAAGGTCATTGTGATCTGAAAAGTGATTATTTTCGTTCGCCTGCCGCTTTGTACTACCCTCACAACTCCAATTCATCACTTATTTCCTGCATGGCGCCGATGGCGATACCAAAAAACTCGCTCAGATCGAGCCCTGTATTTTCTATTTCGGCCATAAACTCCCGATTGCAATTTCGCGCGAACCCCTTGCTCTTATACTTCTTTTTCAACGACTTCACTTTCACGCCGGCAAGCTTCTTGTCAGGGGTCATCAGGGCTGCAGCAGATATCAATCCGGTTACAGTCTCTGCGGCAACAAGGATATGCTCTATATTTCTTGTTCTCTTTTTGTCTCCTACGTTACCCCCACCGCACCCGGTCCCCCAGGCATGAGAACAGATGATCTCTATGGCCTCATCAGAAACACCCGCATCGCTCAAGATGCCCCTGGCAGGCACACAATGATTGACCGGATCATCCTTTGTCTCTTCAAAATCTATATCGTGGAGCAGCCCCAGGATCGCCCATTGTTCTTCGTCCTGCCCGAAGTGTCTCGCCAACCCACGCATGATCAGCTCCGATGCCCTGCAATGCTTACGCATCCAGGGCTCCTTTATGTATGTTTCAAACAAAACCTTAGCCTGATCATAAGATAAATTGGTGTTTACAGGATCAAACTGCGTATCGCCCATCTTTTCTTCCCTTTCCCTCGGATGACATCCGGCCATCCGCCGTCGACATACTGAGCAACACGATGAATTTCTGATCATGTCGCACTTCATGCTTTTCTTTGTTCCAAAACAGATCTCTTAATAGCCAGATTGTATTCCTCCGGAGGTTTTGAAACGTCCAGCTTTGATCCTGCATTGGCGTGAAAGGCCCATTTGATCAACCTGAACCCAGCTTCCTGATTTTCAAAGGTTATCTCGATACCTGTGATGCAGCGCGGATGGACACAAGAGCCGGTGTTGTAATAGACTGGGTCAGGACCGAGCTTATGTTTGATGCCAGGAGTCCCAATATTGGATTCTTTGAGTCTTCGTTCTGTGAGCGTGAGGTTTTCGTAGACAGGGCGATGGGTGTGACCGGCAATTACCACGTCAACGCCTTGGTCGTTGTCCTTGGCCCAGTTGTAAAGCCTGTTATCAACCTCATTCGACTTCCCTGGGTTGTTTGCCGCTCTCGTGGGATCCCTAAAACCGCATCGCTGAAGACGCTGCCACAAATGACGTACAACGAACTTGCTGAACTCACCTCCCGTGCCGTGACAAGTTGGATCAAACTGATGACCGTGCAATAGAAGAATACGTTTGGGCCCGTCCAGAACCGCACACTCGTACACTTCAATGTCCCGAAACAGTCTTTTCAGCCGGGCCTGATCGTCCTTCCAGTCTAGATCATGATTGCCCCATATCTTCACATAACGCGTTCGATCAGTATTGGAATCATGAAAGCCCTTCAGCTTGTCGTATATTGAAGTATGGGTTATGTAGATCTGATCGAAGGCCTTATTCTCCCATAACTCCTCGGCATCTCCCAGTTCGATATAGGTAAAGCCTTTATCCAGGTAGTAATCAAGGGCGCATCTGAAGATGAGCGAATTGTGGGCAAAGTCATCCGATCCTGTTCCATCACCCCGATGCATGTCAGACATTACGACTATTTTCGTATCGGTGGAACAGGTTAGACGCTTTGTTTTATCATCTGGTATGATAAACGCTTCGGATGTGGACATACTGCACCTCACTCAACGGAAAAAGCGTAACCGTTCACGGGTTCAGAGGTTCAAGCGCTAAGTTGTTTTGTAAACGTTCACAGGTTACATTTATGCCGTACGGAATTGTTTTGAAAGATGAACGTCGAACATCGAACATCGAACGTCCAACGTCGAATGAAAAACGAATATCCAATACCGATTCAGCCGTCGTAGCTAAAGCTACTATGGCGAAGTCGGCACATTCAACGGCTATTTCTGTTTCTTTTCAGCCCTTCGACTCCGCTCAGGGCCGTGAGCCTGTCGAACGGCCGTTTTGATACTCGTAACGAAAATCTTAATTAATTCTTCTGTTTCCTCTTTTCCCATTCAACATTCGATGTTGGACGTTCGATGTTCGACGTTCATCTTTTTCAGTAAACCTTCCACAGTCCATCCGGTGCAAAAATAACTTAGCGCTTATGAGGGTGAACCCTGAATCTGTGAACGCCTACACCCACTCAAAATCTACAGTCTTTCCAACAGGTTCTCATGAATGTTATCAAAACCGCCGTTGGACATAATGAGGATCACATCTTCGGGCTGTGCCACGCCAACGAGATAGTCGATGATGGCTTCCGTATCAGCGAAGTAGTGCGCCTCTTTTCCTCGGCCTTGAAGGTCCTGGGTCAGTTGCTCTGATGAAAAGCGCTCTTCAACAGGGATCTTATCCAGCAGCGGGGGCTCTCGTATGCAGACTAGATCCGCCATGTCAAAGGATTCCGTATATCTGTCTTGAAAGACTCTGCGCCGGCTGGAGTTCGTTCGTGGTTCGAAAACAGCCACAATTCTCTTGTCAGAATAAAAAGAACTCACTGCGGCAACGGTTTCCTTAACCTCCGTAGGATGATGGGCAAAGTCATCCATCACAATAATGTCGTTCTTGATCCCGCGGACCTCCTGACGCCGTTTGACTCCCTCAAACGTTTCAAGCGCCCTGGAGATGACATCTGCTGGAATCCCTAAGTCGTCAGCCACCGCAATAGCGGCAAGAGCATTCAAGACATTGTGGCGGCCTATGAGATGTGTCTTGAAAGTCCCGAAGTGTTTTCCGCGTCTTGTCACTTCAAAACGCGTCCACGGTGAATCAGAGTGCATGTTTTCAAACCGCCATGGCGATCTTTCCCCAAGGCCGTAAAATGCCGTCCAGCACGGGGCCTGAGTCAAGAGTTCTCTCACAACAGGGTCGCCATCGTAGCCTGCCAGCATAGCCTCCTGTGGCATGGCCGCAATAAAATCAGAAAAGGAGTTCTTCACATGGGCCAGGTCCCGGTATATGTCCGCATGGTCAAATTCAATGCTCGTAAGAATCGCCCGAGATGGCGTGTAGTGGAGAAATTTCGGACCCTTGTCAAAAAAAGCTGTGTCGTATTCGTCTCCCTCCACCACAAAATGGGCGCCACCGCCAACATTATAGTTGCGACCGAAGTTTTTCAGGATACCTCCCACCATAAAACCGGGATTAAGGCCTGCTATGGCTAAGACCCACGCCAGCAAGGCAGACGTCGTGGTTTTTCCGTGGGTCCCGGTCACTACCAGAGCTCCCTTGCCGGTCATAAAGAATCGATTCAGGGCCTGGGGCAAAGAGCAATAGGGAATCGCCAATTCAAACATGGCCGCGACCTCGGGATTGTCCTTTGAAACCGCGTTACCCACGACAACGAGATCGGGCCGATGAGAAAGGTTTTCCGGCCGAAATCCTTCAAAGATCTCGATGCCGAGCTGTGAAAGAAAAACGCTCATGGGAGGATAAACGTGATGGTCCGAACCGGTCACCTCAAATCCCGCTTCTTTGAGCATCCCGGCAAGGGCCCCCATACCTGTTCCACAGATGGCGATTAGATGAATGCTTTTGACCTCTTCGGGTATCCTATTGTTTTCAGGGAATTGCATGTCTCCTCGCTATTAATCCTAACTCAGGGTAGTCCCACCCTGCAGAAACCGCTCAGTCACGTCATAATCTGCAATCCAGGAAAAACATAAACATTGAGTATGGCCCACACGGCTGCGGTAGTTATGATCAACGGAATCCGTTTTGTCTTTAACCCGCAGCTTAAGTCTGTGTCACCTTTTTCCTCAAATGAGGTTTTCCCCAGGAGAGCGACTAAATACGCTCCGATTACTACAAGCGGTGTTAGCCCGAAGGCCAAGGGATGCCATCTCCACACCTGGATCTTCAAAATGTTAATAACCATCCACACTATTGACAGGCCTGCATATACCTCGAGAGTGACCCATATCCCGTTTGATTGAAATCGCTGTCGCTTGCGGGCATGGCACAGGAGGGCGCCGTATAGAACTAATTCGCCCGCAGAGGCCGTGACGGACCTGAAAAAAATATGTCCAAAAATCGCCATGCCAAGGCCCCACGCCATGGCTACATAAGATCCTGTGTAACGGGGATTGAGTTGCAAGAAACAACCTCTCTTTTATTTGCTTTGAGCCTCTGATATGAATCCTGTGATTCTGTGCCACGTTTGGTTTGAGGCCAATACCTTATGGATGATCACCAGTTTCGTCAACTCCTTAATCACTTCGGGCTCTCCTGGGATGGTTACCGCAGGGTGAGAAAAGGGGTCAAGAAGCGCATTGTGCGCCACATGAAGCAGTTGGGCTGTCGAAGTATGGAGGGATATCTTTCGGCTTTGGATCAAAACCAGGAGGCAAGCCAAGACTGTGAACGCCTGATGACTGTTTCCGTCAGCCGTTTCTTTCGTGACAGGGGGCTTTGGCAAACCCTTGAAAACGAAATAATGCCATCAATCATCAGAGATCACGCCGGGACAGTAAGAGTCTGGTCTGCTGGTTGTGCGTGCGGAGAGGAGGTCTATACTCTAAAGATCCTTTGGCAGGCTATTGAGGGTCGTTTCGGGCCTCAACCAGAGCTCGAAATATGGGCGACCGATATGAATCCAATATACCTTGAAAAGGCCCGGGCCGGCGTCTATGCCCGCAGTAGCTTAAAAGAGGTGCCGGAGGCAATACGAGACGTCTATTTCAAGACCATGAAAAAGGGAAAGCGCTACGCAGTTTCCCAATATCTAAAAGAACGGGTTATCTGGCAGCTCCACAACCTGTTGTCCGATCCTCCGGGCGCCGGGTTTCAACTGATCTTTTTGAGAAACAACCTTTTGACCTATTACGAGGAGGCTCTGAAAGCGCCCGCTTTTCAGAAGGTGGTGAACGCTTTGGATCAAGGCGGGTATCTGGTCATCGGGACCCACGAAAAAATCCCTCCAGGGGTGCAAGGCCTTTTGTCCCTCTCTCGCCATCCGTATGTCCTTCGTAAGCGCAAGAAGTCCCATAACATCGTGCTTTGCGCCAGATAGATTGACACACGAGGGTTCTTTTGCTAAATTATTTTGTAACCCTTCACGGTTACAAAATAGTGAACATCGAACATCGAATCCGCCTCCGGCGGAAATGTTGAATGGGAAAACAGGAAACAGAAGAATTATTTGAGATTTTCGTTACGAGTATCAAAACGGCCGTTCGACAGGCTCACGGCCCTGAGCGGAGTCGAAGGGCTGAAAAGAAACAGAAATAGCCGTTGAATGTGCCGACTTCGCCATAGTAGCTTTAGCTACGACGGCTGAATCGGTATTGGATATTCGTTTTTCATTCGATCCGCCGAAGGCGGATTCGACGTTCGACGTTCATCTTTCAAAACAATTCCGTACGGCATGAATGTAACCTGTGAACGGTTACAATTATTTATATCAAAAAAACGGGTCCTGTGGCACGAACGATAGTCTTGCCGAGGTTCGCAGGACCGCCAAGAATCCCGTCAGGCGACGTGCAAGAGGAATTCTTCTTTGCCTCCTCATATCTAAACCCTGCATAGAGAGATTGTCAGGCAGTTAGGCAGCAAAAATGGCTATAGAATACTCTGTTGAAGTTATTAGGGAACTTGAGAATGAGTTCCGGGCCGCGGGGCTGCGCAGGCCGATGCGCGTTGAGCGTTACGAGCCCGGCGCCGAGTTGATCTATGATGTCACAGGAGTAGGCCGGCCGGGCAAGGGACGGCTTCATCTGGTTGTTGAGAAGTTTGTGGGCGGGGGATTTGCCGGGCAGGTGTACCGGGTGAGGATTCTGGATATCCATCTCCAGTCCGGGCAATTGGAAGGGATTGAGGCCGGCAAAATTTACGCGATAAAAATCCTTGTTCCGCCAACGGGTTTCTCATGCCTGTTTCGCAATACTCTGTACTGGATTGGCTTCCAGGGTCCGTTTCAGCTTCAGGTCAACCCTGCGGCAGCAAGGGCCGGCGCGCTCTGGCAGAAATTCATCCGTCGGGGGGCAAAAATCAAGTTTGGCAGTCAAATGGCAGTTGTCGACATATATGCAACCTTTACGGACAGCAAGCTCGGGAGTTGCGGTGAGTTGAGCGAGTGGGTGGATGGACGGACTTGGCATTTAGAGGTTGATGAGCGCATGGATCTGCTGAAGCGCTGGACCAGGGGCCGTGAAGTTGATGCCGGGAGTCTTGGCTCACCGGAATACCGGGCCAAGCGTGAGTTCATGCGCGAATTCGTTGAGCTGTTGCATGATATGGGGGGACATGAGTTTGCCAGGCAGTATGAGTGGTCCACCTGCAAGAGTCAGCCCAACTGTCTGAAACGCAATGATAGCGAGACATCTCCATCCGGAGGATTGGTGGCGGTTGATTTCCGAGCCGGTCTTGCCCTTCTGCCGTTCTTGCCCATGAGCCCGGGAGATTTCAAACTGATAGCCAAGGGGCTTATGCGAGGAAGTCTGGTGCAATTTGACCGGGGCGATGTTGGAAAGCTGCAACACTTCGTTGATGCGTACAAAAATGAGTTCTCTGATATGGGCCAGATGCTGGAGGAGTTAAAGGCGGCTGAGCGCATATATCGGAATTCGGTCCCGGATATTACGCACAATCACTTTCGTCTGCTTTGTGCAGGAGGGCTGTGGTCGACGATATTTGACAGCGCAGTGACAGGCTGGAAGGTCCGAAATCTTGTTGATGAGCGTTGCCAGGAAAAACTCCGGGGCAACAAAGCTTTGACGTTGCTGTTTTTTGTACTCGGGCTCGTGCCACTGCTGGGCCTGGTTTTCAGGCGCGTTTGGGGGCGACCGAATTGGCGAGAGCATTATTGGGGGCTGCTTACCAGTTGCGATTATTTGCGGCGTGCAGTACGGGCAAGAGTTGCTGAGAAACTCATTGGCTGGCACAGATCAGGCCGGCTCGATGGTGAGCATGCCCTTAAGGCGGCAAAACACGTATGGCGTATCTCTTATCATTTGCCACTGTCAGTGCTGCCGGCTGGGCTTCACAGATTCTTGACTGACTGGCAGTATGCCAAGGAGCGCCTGATTCATCTGGCTGTTCGGCCTGTGCGGCTCTATTTTGACAGGGAACTGCGGGAGCAATGGCTTCGTGATATGGTGGCAGAAGGAAAGGAAAAGCGCATACTTATGAGAGAAGATGCAGGGGTTATCCTGTCCCAGATTAACGAGCCATTCATACAGAAGTATCTCAAGAGTCTTGCAGTGCACGTATGCACTTTACCGGTTACGCAAATTGTCTCTTTGGTGGTGGCGATCGCATATGTCGCGATGCATCCCGAGATGCCAAGAGTGCAGGCGTGGGGAATCGGGCTTGGCATCATAGCGCTGTTTCAGGTTGTGCCCATTTCGCCGGGTTCGCTGGTTCGAGGGCTTTACGTCCTGTATCTGGTCATCCGGGAGAGGAACTTCAAGGACTATAACATCGCCGTGTTTCTTGGTTTTTTCAAATACATAGGTTATTTGGCGTTTCCAATCCAGATGGGATATCGTTATCCCGCGCTGGCTCAGTTCATGGCAGCGCATTGGGCCACCGAAGCTGTTCACACTGTTCCGGTGTTTGGCGAAAGGGGGGCTCTGCTCGAACGCGGGGTCTTTTGCTGGTTCTACAACTGGCCCTTGACCATACAGCGTCGTATGCGCAAGCGGAGCCAAATACGGGCTCAAATGCAACCTCGATACTGGCATATCGCCCTTTGCGCCACGGCAGGCTTGGGAATATTTGCGCTTGCGGACTTTTTCTACGTTAAGAACCTCGGAAAATTGCCGGGCTTAAATGACATCTGGTGGCTTGCGGCGCTGGCGCCGTTGCTTTGTGGCGCTGCAGTGACTTTGGGCGCCCGCGGGGCCACGCTGGCGAAACGCATTATCGGAGCGGCTGTTTGCGGTGGCGCGGTCGGCGTGCTGTATGCGGCTCTGTCTGCCGTCCTCGGCCATGAAGGGCCGATCGGGTTTGGTGAACTGGCGACAGCTTGCCTATGGCGGGTTTTTGTTTTTACGATTTTTTCGATTATCGGGGCGGTTTTAACGGAACTGAAGTTGCCGGAACCGGACTGACATCAGGTGTCCGGCAAGTCGTATCAACCCTGAGGTTTCAACATAGTCTCCATGACCCTATCATGAAGCAGCGGCCGAAAGGCCTTGATCTTTTCGTTTGTCCGGCCCAAGTGAACTCTGTTGGTAAGGAGAATGACAATCACGCCCTTTTCAAGGTCCATCCAAAATGACGTGCCCGTAAAACCGAGATGACCGACACTGTGATCGGAAAAATACCTGCCGCTGCTCGAATCCGGCCGTGTGGGGGTGTCAAAGCCCATTGCCCAACTACCTACATCACTCTGGCGCTGAAAAAAAACTTTAACCACATCCCGGTGGAATAGACCGGCGTTAGGCCTTCCGGAATAAGCATTTAAAAGCTCCTGCAACAGTCCGAACACTGCTTGCGCTGTTCCAAACAGACCGGCATGTCCTGCAACGCCCCCCAGGGCGTACGCATTGTCGTCATGGACCTCGCCATCCAGGATCTTGCCCCGCCAGGGGCAGTCTTCGGTTGCCGCGTACACACGACGGTCCTGGTTCGGCCCCTCACCCAGGGGGTTAAAGAAGAGATCCCCAATCCCCAAAGGGCCGTAGACAGATGTTTTCACGAACCGATCCAGGAAATGGTTGGTGACCGTCTCGAAGACCCACTGGAGGATCATAAAGCCCAGGTCGCTGTACAAACAGACCGTGCCTGGCTCATGGATGCGAGGTTCGGAGAGGAGTAAATGCTCCAAGGCCCGCTTGCGGTCTTTTTGCGGGAGTACTCTCAGCTTTTCATAATACGGTTGATAGTCGGGCAGGCCCGAGGTATGGGCAAGGAGCTGGCGGATACTGATGTCTTTCTTGTCCGTATCTGAAAATTCGGCAACGGCCGTGCCCAGGGGTTGATCCAGGTCCACTCTCCCCTGCTGGACCAACAGCATGACGGAAACTGCCGTGGCCAGCGGCTTGGTCAAAGATGCAAGATCAAAAACCGTATCGGTCGTCATGGGCCTTTCAGGCAAAAGCCTGGCATGACCAAACGCCTCCAAAAACAAAATGCTGCCTTCTCCGGCGACAAGGAGCACCCCTCCCGGGAAAACCCCCTCATCCACGCCGCGCTTCATCAGATCTTTTACGGTTTTCATAAATGCAATAGCTCAGCTCTCAGATGCTTTCCGAAGTAGCAGGCTCCTGAAATCGGAGGCTGCCGTCTTCGGTATCCATGGCCGCTTGAAGCCCCACAGGCACGGTGAGGTTGTCGGCGCCGTGGCCCAGGTCAAAACCCGCCAGAATGGGCACTGCACTTTGGCGAAAGGCCTCTTTCACAATGGCATACACATCTTCAATGGGGCCACAGTCTTGAAAAGATCCGAGAAGAACGCCTGCCACTGCGTCAAGATGACCTCCAAGGCTGAGTTGAGAAAGCATACGATCAATCCGGTATGGCGCCTCTGCCCGGTCTTCTAAGAAAATAATATGATCCTTAAAAGGAGGCTCGTAGGGGGTGCCCAGGAGATGGGTGATCATGGTCAGATTGCCGCCCACCACAGGCCCTGATGCCTGTCCTGGATTAAGGACCACCGGATTAGAGGGTTTCAGAATGAGCGGCCTGTTTGAGGCAATGGCATCCGTCAGGGCCGCAGAGCTTTTCTCAGAACCCTTTGCCAGGCTCGTCACCACCGGTCCGTGAAACGTGAGTAAACCGCACATATCATAAATTGCCACCAGCAAAGCGGTGATATCGCTAAATCCCACCAGTATTTTTGGTTGGGCACGAATCGTCTCAAAATCAAGGAGGGGAAGGAGTCTCATAGAGCCAAACCCTCCGCGAGCACAAAATATTGCCCTTACCGAGTCGTCACAAAAGAGTTGCATGAGCAATTCCGCGCGTTCTGCGTCTGTACCGGCCAGGTATCCCTCCTTCCTGAAAAGGTTTTCGGGAATCCTTACCTGAAAGCCCATTGATTCAAGGGCCCGAATCCCGCCCTCAAAAGCCTGCTGATCAAAGGGGGAGGAAGGCGCAGCAATGCCAATGGTGTCGCCCGCACGGAGAGACCGCGGTTTTATGATCTTTTTCTTCATACTAGCGTCAGTTTCCAATTCAGAAATGAGCAATTTTTCGCAAGGTCAAGGAAATCAAGGGGTTGCGCGGAGGCCTACATTGGTACGCCGCACAAGCGATCCCGCAGATTGACGCCGAGATTGCGGAAAAGGGCCATTTCTGGATGGAAACTAAGTTAGCACGGAACCCTCTGGATTGTAAAGATTTCTGATCGAAGTGAAGTTCCGTGATGATGAATGTTGACAGGGCCGGGGCAAAGTGCTAGTAAAATGCATAAACGGTCGGCGGGGCGTAGCGCAGCCTGGCAGCGCACCTGAATGGGGTTCAGGGGGTCGGAGGTTCAAATCCTCTCGCCCCGACCAAAAAAGAATGCGATGAGCGGGTTAAGCTTGAGGCCGACCCGCTTATTTTTTGGGTAGTCCAAAGGGTTGGATGATGGGAAGGTCCTTGTTTAGTCGGACTTATGTCTGTCTAATCGGCTGAGGGCCTTGGCAATGGCAGCGGGTGACACGCCCAGTTGACGTCCTGTCTCAGTGAGCGAGAGTCCGTATTGGTCAACGAAGACCTGTGCCAACTGATGCCTCACCTTTGATATTTCCCACCGCCGGTTTCCTGCTTTCAGTGCTTCTACGCTGATATTTTCCTTCTTGCAGAGTGTCTCTACAAGTAACGCAGCGCGTTTCATGCGCTCCTGGACGGAAAACTGCCCTCTTCTTGTTTGATCCGATTGTCGAATAAGTCGCTTCACGAAATCGCTGCTGCCCAAGATCCGTTCATCTGATTTTTCCCGTACCCCAAGGCGGCGCGAGGCTTTGGGGTTGGCACGGGATTTCTGCCGAGAAGAGTTCGAAGTAGCCATGAAAAAAAGCCCCGCTCGATTGAACGGGGCTCGTGGTCTGATGGTTATTACTTCTTTGGAATAGACATACGCTTGGTCCCTGAAAGATTCTTAACAGTTCCGCCGATACCTTCCTGGCGCATTACGCCTGCGGCCTGCTTCATATTCTTCTGTGGTACTTGAAGCACTTTTCTCGCACGGCCACTGTCTCTCAAACGGGCGACCGCTTTCCCTATGTTTTGGGAATTACGTTCGACCTCGGTCGCGGTTTTACTTGTGGCCGAGTCCAGACGCCTATTTCTCGAAATAGGTACCTCCGTCTTACCGGCCGCCTTCGATTTCGCACGTTTGTGACTTTGTGATTCAGACATTGTTCAACACCTCTTAAGATCTAAAGTATGTTAGAGGTTCATATTAATGTGGCCACCGGACGGGCCGAAGATCCGGTAACCACGCAGGCCTAAGCTACGTCTCGTTTCGGACGCGGCTTTATTCGTATAGGAATAGCCTTTGCACCATTTTTTGGGTACACTATCTTCCCAGTCCGCCAGTGGCGGAAGCATTTTACAAAGATGATTTCTTCCTTACGATGGTCATGTTGGATCAATAAAGATCCTCCTTTCCGGACGCGCTCTATTAGGTCTTGACAATTTCCCTTCAGATTGATAATGTTTTTTAGTTGCGTAACGTACCATCGACCCTATCTTTAGGGTCATTGTCATCGCGGATGGGTAAGAGTCACCCGGATTCTCCATCCGCTCCCTTAAGCCACTCTGGGTCCTTACACCCAGGTGGCTTTTCTTATGCCGCGAAATTATCATTCATCATCTTTACTGTCAACAGTATTAATAGGTTCATTTAGGTCTACGATATAAAGGTCGTTATCTTCATCGCGCCTAATGTTGTATCTCAACGTCTTTCGCAGAGGGATATCGTGATACGTGAGAAACGGCTTTGCTGATATAAATGAGCTCGTCTCTCCTTTTGTGATTTTACACACGCCTTCCTCTGAGCCATCATTTGTAAGCTGTATGCCAATCTTCCGCTCGTCCTCGTCGAAAAATAATATGGCATATTGGTAATCGTTGACCTTAAATTTTTCCACAGCACCGCGATTGAAACCGATCTGTCCACGCCGCCAGATGGAAACGATGGGTGTATACACCCGGCCAGTTTTGGTAAAACGCTTAAAAGCCATAGAATCACCTCCTTAATTTCGAGATGACTGAATTATATTTAAAAAAAGAAATAAATCAAGAGAAATATTAGCGCTTAAATTTGGTTTTGTGCGGTTTAGTATTTTGTGGTCCCAGAAGCTTCGGTGTTTGTTGTCTCAGTTTTTGCCGCCCCAGAAACGGTACCAGAACCAACTATCTGAAAAAACACTATATCCCCTTCCGCTAATCCGCCCTTAACACAGCATCTTGTGTTGTGGCCCTGGCTTGTCCCAACATATTGTATTTTGTGGGACCTTGGGGGACCTTGGGGACGGGTTTGACTTTTTTAACTTCTTTCAATGTCAATCGGGAGAAGCCCACCGGGGGTATTTCGGGGACATCCTGGACTTTTTTAACCTGCTTGGCTTTTCTTGATGTTTCCAAGGCGGCGAAAGAAAAAGCAGGAAAGCTCAATAGTCGCCAAAAGATTGCAGTGCCGACTTGATTGTTGCGGCCTGACGCTCTTGTTCCTGTTGACGGGAGACAATATCCCGCCGGTTTCGATAGTCATCAACGATGTTTCTTCGTTCAATACTCCGGAAAATAACGTGATGAAGGCTTCCGGAGACATCCAGCCTGGCTCTTCTTGGCATGGCTCAGTTTCCGTCAATCTGATTTGTTCTTGCCTATGAAATTAGGTTAAAAAAGTCAAGGTCGCCAAAGTGTCCTGGCCATATTGCGTCCAATTTCTGGGGGACTTGTGGAGTCAAGAACGGAGTCATGTCAAAGTGCTTGACACTCCGGCACGAATATGTTTACAAAATAAATACTTTCCTTGATTACTAAGTGCCTGCGGCGTTCAAGCTGGGCTATTGGCGAGTGATGCCTGTTGCTGCTTAAGAGCCCCGGCTGCGGTTTCCGCTGTCGTTCCTTTGTGTCTCGTAAGCAAGCTGCCTTTGCTGTCTAAATGTGCCCGGGTGTCCGATGCTCGTGAGGCTTTAACCCGGAGACCAAGGAAAGGTATCGAATGCGTCTCTTTCATCAAGGCATTGAAGCACTCATGGGGTCAGTGGCATGCTGAGGGCAATTGCCAGACTATTAAGCGCCTTGAATTCTCAAACCGAGCCAGGCCAGATCAGCCTTGCGTTTTGTTTCGCCATGATGGCAGGCCTGACGCCCCTTTTCAGCCCCCATAACTTCTTGGTCCTCCTCATTGTCCTGCTTCTCCGCGTCAACTTGTCGACCTTCATCCTAGGGCTGGGCTTGTTTTCAGGTATCGCTTACCTGCTCGACCCCCTCTTTCATTGGATCGGCCTGGCAGTCCTGACTGCCGGTGCCCTGGAAGGTCTGTGGACGGCATTGTACAACACGACACTCTTTCGCCTTGAAAAGTTCAATAATTCTATTGTGATGGGGAGTTTGCTCTTCTCGGTTGTCCTCTTTGTTCCCCTTTATTTCATTTCAAACCAGATGATCGTACGATATCGGGAGCATGTGCTCGCCTGGGTACAAAAAAGCCGGATCATGCAGGCCTTCAAAGCAACCAAGCTTTACAGGCTGTATTCAACGTATTCGGAGTTCAGAGGTACCGCATGAAGTGGATCCGCTGGCAGGGTTTGATTGCCTTTGTGGTTGTAGTGATCGTTGTGATGGGGGTATGGTTCTTTGTTGTGGACAGCGCCATCGAGGCAGTCATCGAAAAAACGGGCACACATGTTGTGGGGGCTAAGGTGGAGCTGGAGGGTGCTGACCTGTCCATCTCTCCGTTGGGCCTTTCGTTGACAGGGCTTCAGGTCACAAACCCTGACGAACCCATGAGCAATGCTGTTCAGGTTGATCGCATGGCGTTGTTGGTTGAGGGAGCGAAACTGTTTCGCCGAAAAGTGATCGTCAAGGAGATGACGCTTGAGGGAGCCCGACTTAACACCCCTCGAAAGAGATCCGGGGCAATTTCGCGGCAACCGGCTGCTGCACCGTCCGTCTCAAAAAGGGCAGCAGGTGAAAAGTTCACCTTGCCACCACTTGGAGTACCGAATGTAAGTGAGATTCTTCAAAGAGAAAAGCTCCGGTCCCTTGAGCTGGCAGAGGCGCTCCAAGCCGATCTCCAAACGGAGAAGGACCAATGGCGCAAGCGTCTCGCGGAGTTGCCCGACAAGGTCAAATTGGCGACATACAGGGAGCGTATCGAGAAACTGCGATCCGCCAAAGGTGGGACAGGGGTATTGGGTGCGGTCAAGGAGGTCATGGGGGTCCAGAAAGAGCTTCGCAAGGACCTGGACCGAATCAAGGCCGGACAGAACGCACTGCAGAAGAATCTGACTTTGTTCCGAAAGCGGATGGATGAGGTGGCCGACGCCCCCTTGGCAGATGTTCGCCGCCTCAAGGAAAAGTATGCCTTCTCCCCTAAAGGACTGACCAACGTGAGCCGACTTGTCTTTGGAGGCAAAATCGCCAAGTGGGCAGACACAGCCCTTGATTGGTATGAAAGGCTAAGACCGGTTCTGGAGCGCTCTAAAAAGCGTAAAGAAGGTCACGAGGTGGTTAAACCGGTCCGGGGAAAGGGGGCCGATGTCCGTTTTAAGGAGCATGAACCTCTGCCCGATTTTCTGATTCGCATCGCGCACGTTTCCATGGAGATCCTTGCGGGTTCGATCAGGGGCCAGATACAAAACATTACCCCTGACCAGGATGTCCTGGGTGCCCCGCTCACTTACGATTTCTCTGGAGAAGACTTGACACGGCTCCGGTCTGTCAAACTGGACGGTGCACTGAACCACGTTGATCCGTCCAGTCCAAAAGACACGGCAAACTTCAACATCAGAGGATACCGGGTAACGGATATGAGCTTGTCTGATAGCACAGAGTTGCCCATGGTTTTGAAAAAGGCCACTGCAGATCTTAAGGCGCGGGCCTTTTTGTCTGGGGAAACGCTCAAGGCAAACTTGTTGGCCGGGCTTCAATCAGTGGAGATCGCAACCGGGAGCCAAGATGAGGCAGGTGGTCTAGTGAAAGCCATGGCCTCAGCAGTTTCTGATATTAAGGAGTTTGGCGTAGAAGCCAACATTTCCGGTACCCTCAAGGCTTACGACTTGCAGCTCAGTTCCGACCTGGACCGTGTGCTCAAAGAGGCCGTGCGAAAACAGGTCGATGCACAGGTAACGCGCCTGGAAAAAGAGCTCCAATCAGCGATTTCCGAAAAAGTCAGTGAGCCGATGGCCGATATAAAGGCAAGCCTGGGCGGACTGAGCGCTATCAGTAGCGAGCTTACTGCCCGTCTGAATTTAGGAAACGAGCTGCTCAAAGGCACGAAGCAAAGTGGTCGGAGCGGTCTGAAGCTTCCGTTCTAATGGCTGCTATGACGAAAAACTTTGAAAAGTTATATGAGCATAACTAAACGCTCAGAGGAGGTTCCATTATGACAAAGCATTATTTGAAAGCCTTGTTTTTTGTAATGGTCAATACCTTGCTGATCAGTTGTGCGATTCAAAAACCACAGATAGCGTTTAAAGCCCATGATCTCAGCCCAAAATTACAGGCCGGTCACTACGTGCAGAAGGTAGACAATTTTATGGTCGTCCTAGATGCATCTGGGTCCATGGGTGAGCGCTACAGGGGCCAGACCAAGTTGAACCTTGCCAAAGATGTCGTGAGCCGTATGAATCAGACGATTCCCGACGTGCAACTCACCGGCGCGCTTAGGACCTTTGGCCAAAGCGCCTGGCCGTTCAGCAAGAAAACGACTCTTATTTATGGCCTGACAGAATACACCAAGGAAGGACTTGAAGAAGCCCTGAAAACTGTAAAACGGCCTGCAGGGAGAAGCCCCTCGGCCCTTGCCATCGATGCTGCGAGTGAAGATCTTAAGCCGACTCAGGGGGATATAGCGGTCATCATTGTGAGTGATGGAAAAGAGATGAACAATGCCCCGGTGGTGGCTGCAGAGAACATGAAGAGCGCCTTCGGTGACAGACTTTGCACATATGCCGTATTAGTGGGAAATGATCCCGCAGGCAAAAGTCTCATGGAGCGCGTTGCCCGGGCAGGCCGTTGCGGGTTTTCGGTCAGTGCGGACCGGATCGCTTCTGGCGAGGACATGGCTAATTTTGTGGAAAAGGTCTTTTTGGAAAAGGCCAAGGCCATGGACAGTGACGGAGATGGCGTGCTCGATGATTTAGACAAGTGCCCGAATACCCTTAAAGGCGTTAAGGTTGACGGTTTCGGTTGCCCGATAGACACGGACGGTGACGGCGTGTACGACTACCTGGATCAGTGTCCGAACACACCAAGGGGCGTTAGGGTTGACCGAAAGGGATGTCCCCCTGACAGTGACGGAGACGGTGTCTATGACTACATAGATCAATGCCCTGGAACACCTAAGGGTGCCAAGGTCAATGACAAGGGATGCTGGGTTCTTGAACAGATTCAGTTCGACACAGGCAAGTGGACTATCAAAGCCCAGGCATATCCGGCATTGGATGACGTCGTGGCTGTCTTGAAAAGAAATCCCACATTAAGGGCAGAGATTCAGGGCCATACAGATAACATTGGTTCAGAAGCCTACAATAGTAAACTTTCCGAGAACCGGGCCAGAGCAGTCATGGAATATCTGGTGAAAAAGGGGGTTCAGGCAGAACGCCTTTCTGCGGCAGGCTACGGATCTTCTAGGCCGATAGCTTCCAATGACACGTCGGAAGGTCGGGCACGGAACCGGAGGGTCGAGCTAACACCGGTGCCATAGACATTGATTAGAGCTTGCAGATGTTATTAGTCGTGATTGGGGTTGAGCGCGATGTCGCTCAACCCCATGATCAACAAAAACTGATACATATTTTGTTTCGTACGCTTTTGGGGCGTTTGCCATGGGAATAAGGATCCTATGAGAAGACTGCGGCCTTTCCTCATGTTGCTAATCATGGCCTTGGGCATCTTCCAAATCCCACCGGCTCATGGCCAGTTTGGTGATATTCTCAAGGGCCTCAAGAAAGCCTTAGGAGTCGGCGGAGATCTGTCCGAGGGCAAGATCATCGAGGGGCTCAGGGAGGCTCTCCAGATCGGCACCCGGAATGCTGTGGAGAAAGTCTCCCAGGTGGGAGGGTACTACGAAAACCCTAAGATCAAAATTCCTCTTCCTAGTGCAATCCAGAAGGTGGAAAAGCTGCTTAGGGCCGGGGGAGTTGGCACCCAGTTGGACGCCTTCGAGATGAGCATGAATCGAGCGGCGGAGAGAGCTGCTCCTGAGGCAAAAGACATCTTCTGGGACGCCCTCAAGCAGATGAATTTCTCGGATGTACGCAAGATCCTCCAAGGCCGGGACAACGAAGCGACCCTGTACTTCAAAGAGAAGACCTATGATCGGCTCAGCGAGATTTTTAAGCCCATCGCCCACAATGCCATGTCTGAGGTGGGTGTTACCCGCAAATATCAAGAGCTGGACGCAAAGGTGCGCAGCATGCCCTTTGTGGGAAATCTTACATTTGACCTGGATGAATATGTAACAGATGGGGCCTTAGAGGGGCTGTTCTTCATGGTGGCCGAGGAAGAAAAGAGAATCCGACACGATCCTGAGGCTAGAGTTACAGATGTGCTCAAGGAGGTCTTCGGGAGCCAATAGCGTGGGAATTGACTAACCTTTTGGCGTACACGGTTCAGCATAATCCCGCGCCCACCCCTCCCACCATTCTCCTTCTTGGCTCTGGCTTGGTCTGGCTTGTGGAGTTCAGGAAGAACTTTAGGCAGTAGATCCACAATTGGAGGTTTGGCTGCGATCCGCTAAGTCCAGCCATAAGGGTGTGCAAAATCCAGCGGTTCAAGCCTGAATCTTTGGTCCTTTCCCTTGACAATGTCACGCAGAGCATCGGTTCACCAAGACTCCCCCCAAAACCTTGACAAATGATGTGACTTACATATCCGCTAAGAAATCGGTCAATTGACTGGCAATCCTTATGGTGACATGTGACAGCCCGTATCATCAATTTAACAACCGCAACACATAGGCACGGATTGCGAGGGTCCAGCCCCTCAGTAATCCAACGTTCAATGTAGTATGCCCCAGGAGAGTTTCTTTCGGAACATATACTAAGGAAATCTGAATAAATGGAACAGCTTGACCAGATAGCAAAGTTGTATTTTGGGGACGTCTATGATGTTATGCTTTACGTTGGCCGAAGAAGGTGATAACGACGAGACATGCCAAGAAAAGCAAGGATAGACGCACCTGGGGCTTTCTATCATATCGTCATCAGGGGTATAGAGCGCAGGAAGATATTCCGTGAGGACGCTGATCGAGTCAACTTCTTGGATCGGCTTGGGGGCATCGTCGTCGATACACAAACCCAGTGCTTTGCTTGGGCATTGATTCCTAATAAGGAATTGCCGAAGGCAAGAGGCCTGATCTTACGGGTGGCGGTCTGATAAGGAGTCTGGGGGGTTGGGGCGGAATCAAAGCATTGCGGAAAAGTGGCATCCGGTTGAAAGGCGATGAAAGGATTCTGGGGGATAGTGAATTTGTTGAAAGCGTCTTAAATGAGAGCAACGAGTGTTTGGAAAGAAAATACCTTCTGCAAACGCGGGGATACGATTTTTCCGCGGTTGTTGAACGCGTTGCAAACCTGTTAGATTTGGAGGTCAATGAGATTTTGCGGTCGGGCAAACAACCTCAAATAGTGAAGGCACGGAGCTTGATTTGTTTCTGGGCGAATCGAGAATTGGGTATGACCACTGTTGAGATAGCCAGGCGCCTGGGAATCTGCCAATCGGCGGTAAGTAGATCGTCATTGCGAGGAGAAAAGATGGCAGAAGAAAACCACTTCAGATTGGTATAACGCCGAATAGCATAAAATCATAGACGTCGGCCAAAATCGCCGAAGCATGTACTTCGCAAGGCCGCTTGGGTCGCTGCGCAAAAAAATATGGGATTGGTCATCAGAGCCCAGGCATAGATTGCGGTTCCCGTCTCCAGGGCGATCGTTCCCATACGGGAGACAATATCCCGCCGGTCTCGATAGTCATCAACGAGGTTTCTTCGCTCTATACTCCGAAAAATAACGTAATGAAGGCTTCCGGAGGCATCTAGCCCAGCTCTTCTTGGCATGGCTCAGTTTCTCTGAAGAGGATATTCGCTTATCTACAAAATTAGGTTAAAAAAGTCCAGGGCGTTATATATTGAAATGGAGGACGTGGAGACCATGACCGAAGAAGTGCGACCTACAATGGAAGAGAAAAATCAGAGGATTCTTCACTTGATGGATACGTATGGAATGACAGCGGAAGAGGTTCTGAAGTGGGATTTTTCATTTCTCACGAATGACATGGAGGTGATCACCGGATCTCTGAAGTTGCTTATTGAGATGCTTGGAGAAGGCGGTCAATATGATGAGTTTAAGGGTGAGGTTTGCCGTGAGATCCTGAAGAATCGGGTTGAGGATCTTGAGAGGATCACGGAGAGGTTGACGGTGCAATAAGGTTGATTTTCATATAGTGGGCTGATTGAAAAACCCTCGGTGGGAGTTAGTGCTTCGCCTGGGGTTTTCTTTTGGCAATGCCCGAACAATCTTACCTGTGGAAATCCTTTACTTTTTCTCCAAACCGTGATATAAAAATTTTTTTGAACCTGATCCACGAATAAGAGCCTAATAGTCCTAGAGAGAGGAGGCAACATTCCGTGGGACGAAAAACAAAAAAAACCAACAAATTCTCTCTCCAACTGCATAAGACAATTCTGGACCTGAGGTACAAGCCTACACTGAAGCACTATGAGCTACTCTTCCCAGCAGCACAGGCACTGGATGAGTATCCTCATTGGAAAACGGACGGTTCAAAGATCACTCTTGCAGACTATGAAAGGCATTGTTCAATAACTATAACACACAATGTTTTCAACTATCACCAGGATTTGGATAAAAACCCTGATCAATCCAACTATATTGAAAGAGCACTGACTGAACTACCCAGACTTCTTGAAATATCTTCATTTGCACGTTTTGGATTTAGGCAGAAATATCTGTTTGAAACACCAATGGGATTCGAAGAAGTCTGTGGGGTACTGAACATCAGGCTTTTCTCTCAAGATGACAAACTCGAAGAGCTTCTGCCTCCAACAGTTGAGGATCTTGCATATATCCTAGACTGTGCTGACGGCGATACACATTTTCACGTCAAGATTGGGCCTCTGAAAAAGGAGGAAGTGCCTCGACGAGTGGGGTTTTCAAAGGATTTCCATCTTGCCCCTGAGAATTCCCAAAGGGAATTTTTTCAGATTGAGGACAGCTACCCGTTGGTTTCAATCTTGTTGGACATCGATGTGTATCGGTACAGTAAAAAGATTGACATTCCTGTTGAGGATGCAATTCCCTTTTATAAGGACGCCAAAAGCAGAGTGAGAACGATGGTGGACGATTTGACAAAATACCTGTTTACATAGAAAGGATTCCATAATGGCTTCAACATTGATAAATGTGGTACGGGACGGGGGCACTAGATCTTGCGGGTTTGAAGGTCCCGATTTTATGTCTTCTATAGAGATTGTTGATAAAGAAAACCGGACTAAGACCTTTCCTTTGGGTTTCAAAATAGCACCTGATACCTTACTCCCCATTAGGACCGAAACCCCGAGTCAAACCCCAGAGAAAGAACCTCGGGCGTTGGCAAGCGGATATGGTATTTTTACTCGGGATTTGGACCAAAGGTCTAAACCCCGTCAACCGTCCGATGAGTATCTTAGGATAATGCGTAGGCATTTTGTTGGTTTGATCTTAAATGCGCTTGATCAAGTGGAACCACACTGCGGATCAACAAGTGCAGCTTTGTATATTAATCAGGTGTTAAATGGCACCAAAGAGATGGAAAACAAATCTCCTGATGATCCTTTTTTGCGGATTCTGTATGCTTTCTTTGATGCACTTGCTTTCAAAGATCGATGGATTGACTTTACAGCAGATCAGTACAATGTGGCAAGGAGAATTTTGTCTCATTATTCAGAACAAATACACCTTAGAACAGGAGATATAGCCAAAGCGATCATAAAACTCGAAGAAGCCGGATTTGATACAATCCCCTTTGAGTTGGATGAACCAGAAGAGGCTTACCGGGAAGATGGATAAAGACAATAAACTTAAACCCTTCCTTGATACCTCTGTCGCACGCCCCGTACTTGTTGGAACTTCTTTATACAGGCAGCACTTAAAGGACTGTTTTGGTGACAGTTCTCTTTACGTCTCACCATTCATTCAGATGGAGTTCACACGTGGCTTCATATGTCATCTTCTTGACTTTTATTTCCTGCTTGATATTCCGACTATAGAAACGATAGGAGATGCCTTCACTCTCTGGAGTGACCGATTTAGTAGTAGGGAGCTGAAATCCGTACTTCAAATGATTAGCCAGTTGATTGATGCTCGTGGTCTGAGTTTTTCTGATCCAAAGGACAAAGAAAAGGGTCTGAAAGCGGTCTCTCAGATAGTGGAACGATTAGTGATAAAATGGAATAATACATTCAAATTAGTTGGTCAGAATAGCACTCGATGCCAAAGGGCTTTGTTATCACTTAAAATAGGCAAGGTTCTGAGTAACAGAGAAAACTTCAGGGACTTCCTGACCACCTTCAACGATTTGAAAAGCTGCAGCAAACAATGTAAAGCCTATCAGTTTCTTTTTGCCGATAATGCTCAAAATGTCAAAGCTCTCGTTAAACACGCTTCTACCTTTTCCAATCGGACGAGTGCCGAAAACAGTGGGTTCATAAGGATTGCAAAGAAATTGGAAAGAATCCTGCAGAAAGGGCAGGATATCTCGTGCAAAGAGTGTGGCTCACTTGGTGACGCCATTATTGCATTAGACGGTCCACCTGGGATGCGTCTTGAGCACACAGACTACTCTTTCGATCACCTATGCAACCTGATTGGTTACCCCCACCAAAGGCACCCGTCACAGATGGCCTTTCTACCAAATACCGCAAAAATGTGAAAGGGTCTCTCGCCCCGCCTCACTTCGACTTTCCCCCCCGTACCCCTCCAGTTCCACCTACCGCCACCACCAGCATCCTTTTATATGATCACCGCTTCGATGCCCCTTATTACCTCCGGCACGAATTTTCGATGCGGCCCTGTTACAGGCAATCTCAAACTTCGTCGACCAAATGGCCTTAAGAGATAACGCGAACCTTGGGGACGGGTTTGACTTTTTTAACTTCTTTCAATTTCAATCGGGAGAAGCCCCCCGGGGGGAACCTTGGCGGGTATTTCGGGGACATCCTGGACTTTTTTAACCTAATTGGCTTTTCTTGGTGTTTCCAAGGCAGTAGCAAAAAAAGTTGGGGGCTCAACAATCGCCAAAAGACCGCAGTATCATCTTGATTGTTGTGATCTAAACCTCTGGTGCCCGAAGACAACAGACAAAATCTTGCATGTTTCGATAGTCGTCAACGATATTTCTTCGTTCAATGCCCCGGACAATGACATGATGCAGGGTTCCTGGGGCATCCAGCCTGGCTCTTCTTGGCATGGCTCAGTTTCCGTCAATCTGATTTTTTCTTGCTTATGAAATTAGGTTAAAAAAATCAAGGGCGTCCCCGAATGTCCTACAATGACGAAAAGCCGTATGATTGAATCCCCATAGTATCTGTTCACGCGGCTTCGTCCAACATGATTAGTGAGCAAGTCCCCCAAAAAGCCTCTGAATTAGCACTACAAGCAAGTTAGAGATTACTAAAAGTAGTTTTACATAACTTTTACATAGAATTGCCTTGACTTCGCTACAATCGAGCTTAACTTAAGATTAAAATTGACATTACGAACAAGTTGATGAGTTAATTGGCAATAAGCCCGACTAATCGGGAACGAGACAGAAAGGAGTGTGTCAAGATGCAGGTAGAACGAATGAAGGTTGCTCCCGTTACAGTAGCGTATGCAGACGGGGAGCAGCACAAGCTAATAGTGGAGTTCGCAATCCCAGGAGCACCAACGGCTATAGCGCTCAGATAAATTGATACACTTTCGCTCAGGTAAATTGAGATGTTCGTTCACACAACAACGAAGAGAGAGCTTGGCCAGATCCCGCTACCCCGCCCCAA